>Ga0316204_10001260_pt1 | contig 72587 bp, 56 predicted proteins | sample 6monrhotite_MG_2_FD_205661 | JGI IMG/M metagenome (GOLD analysis project Ga0316204, IMG submission 205661) | Microbial mat bacterial communities from mineral coupon in-situ incubated in ocean water Damariscotta River, Maine, United States -... | ecosystem: Environmental > Aquatic > Marine >...
CATTTTTTGCAAGGTTTTACACTCAAGATAACCAATAGCTTGCAATATAAACCACGGAAAAAAGACGTTTTTTCAACACACTGTGTTGAAAAACAGCGTAATATAAGATTGTTCAGGAACAACTAAAATAGATTGTTTTATTCATTCGTTAGTAAGCACTTAGAATGGCACGATTCATACTAATCATCGCAGTACTGCACAGCACTTTGTTCGCATCCGCGTGCAAATGCATTGGATTCTCTGGATTGGATGATTCCGATTACATGATTACTGGAAAGGTTGTCGATATAAAGGACAAATTCAATAAGTCAGTTGCTAAGTTGGAAATTGTCAAGGTTTACAAGGGACTGAGAAAAAAGAAGAAAAACCTACGTGTAGTCACTTCTCAAAATCAGGAAGGTTGCGGCTATCGCTTCAAAGTAGGTAAATTTTATGGTGTCTATGGTTACAACCAAATAGGTAAGCACCGGGTAACCGTTTGTAGCCAAACAGAAATAATTAATCAAGAAGAGCTTCAAGAATACACACCAAAACAGACCCGGAGTGGTTATTTGTAAATAAAAACGCGCTAACCCAGCCATTAAAAAAAAGCCGCACAAGCCCAACCGCAAGCGGCAACCTCGTTCCATAGCTATAGAACGTTAGCCAACCCATCCTTCCCCAGCCTAAATCACCCCACGCCCCTTCACAAACCACAAAACAAAACAGCAGGCCCCCTGCCCTTTGTGAAACCAATTGTTAATCGCCCTCGCCATTTCACAATTTGTAGCCTTCCCCAAAAAACTAACAATTCAAAAAGTAACAAAGGAACCACTACCAACAACACACTTGAATGCAAATCGTCCTGGCGTAACCTGTGTTACACAAGCAGTCGATCTTGCGGCTTTTCCTTCGAATGAAGAGAATGCGAGGCCTGGTCGTTTCTACACAGATTCGATGAGACAGCACCTTTCCTGCTTCCAACCAATGGCAATTCTCCAACCGCTCCAATGATCCATTTTAAAAAGTTGAGAAAATTTGAAGGCTTAGAAATGACCAAAATCACCGTTGCCGTTGAGTTTTGGCATAAGAATTTGCAATGGAGAGTTGTTTATTTGATTCATTACAATTCATAGCTCAAAAACAGGACCTGGCCAGGCGAAAGACCCTATCAGACACTTAATTTCCCAAACCATTCACAACCGCTCTCAAATGCTACCACCCATGAAAACTTCATTCAAAAAACACGTCACCATCAGGTTCTTTCTGCTGCTCCTCCCTATCTTCTTATTGTTATTGGCGTTTGATAGCGCCAACCTGGAGCAGAAGCAAGTCAGAACTCACCAAAGTATCGTCATTGCCAGGCTATTGGAAACAAACGATGTACAATTAAATAATCTAACAGCAGGAATTTCAAAAAACAACCAAATGACTTTCGAGTATTCCTGCAGGCAATCAGGAATTGTTGTTATCAAATTTGCTCATAACTACGAAGAAAAAGCAGATGTGCAAACGGCCGTCATCCCTAAGTTCAAAGAATGGGCAAAAACACCGCGAATTGAATTGATTTACCTGGATGTTAGAAAAGGGCCTTCCGACAAATGTTAGAGATAATTCATTCCAGGGGCCGGTCCAGCGGGAAGGCACAATTTAAAGACGAAAAAGATCATAAAACAAGGACCAAATTCTATTTGAACCATGGAAAATCAATTTGAAGGAAAAGTAGCCCTTGTCACCGGAGGGAGCTTTGGTATCGGCAGAGCTACAGCCATTGCATTTGCAAGGAAAGGAGCAAAAGTGGTTGTTGCTGATGTAATAGAAGATGCAGAAACGCTTAACCTAATCCAATCTTTTAACGGTGAAGCCATTTTCGTAAAATGCGATGTATCCAAACCAGGGGAAGTCAAAGCAATGGTGGACAAAACCATTCAAACCTATGGTAGATTGGATTACGCATTTAATAACGCAGGTATTGAAGGAGCCTCTGCCCCAACCCAGGATTGTACTGAAGAAAACTGGGATAAAACGATTGGAATCAATCTCAAGGGAGTTTGGATGTGCATGAAGCATCAAATTCCACAGATGCTCAAGCAAGGAAAAGGGGCCATCGTCAATAACGCTTCCGTTGCCGGCTTGATCGGATTTCCCGGACTGTCTATCTATGTCGCATCCAAGCATGGTGTGCTTGGTCTCACCAAAAATGCCGCACTTGAAAATGCCAAGCTAGGAATCCGCGTAAATGCTGTTTGCCCAGGTGTGATCAACACACCAATGATCGATCGGCTCACGGGAAAAGACAAGGAGGTAGAAAAACAATTTGAAGACATGGAGCCCATTGGTCGATTTGGCGAACCGGAAGAAGTTGCCGAGGCCGTCATCTGGCTTTGCTCTGATTCAGCATCTTTTGTCACTGGCACCACCTTACCTGTTGATGGCGGTTGGGTTGCCCAATAGTTTTAGCCAAAAGAACTGACAGCCTTTTGTTGGCCAGGAGAATTATTGATGCACCATACTCAGAATTGCGTTTTTGTCGGAACTAGAATCAGAACTGCACCTGGTCGCAGCTGACACTTAGTTTGTTTTCAAAAACCGACTGGAAGCGTGTCGGCAAAAATGAAGCAATCAACACGACTGTATTCATTCCCATACCAAAGATGCTCTTTTGGAAGCTGATATTTTTTTGTCTGGAGAAGAGATCGAAATAGTCAGCCCCTTAACTGACAATAATCAACACCTCTTCTGACGCACTTCAGCATTAAAGCCGGCCACTCGTTGTATTTTTGAGAAAACAAACTGATTCTTAAAAAAATGTAAGACAATGGCACACTTCAACGACAATTCCAAAAGCGATTTCTCGGCAGAACTATTCAATCCGATTTTGTTACAGGAAATTTTAAGCGATTCAACCAACTGGGAATTAGCAGACCTGGAAAGCGATACAATCTCCGAGCAACTGGAAATTCAAGAAATAAGCTATTCTGAATTCACCTCCACCCTGATCTGAAACAATTGAACGTTTACCAGATAACAAATAACTTTCATACCCGATTTACGTCCTGAAAAGGTGGACTGCTGCACAAAAAAATGACTTCACTTTTATGGTCGCACCTACTTTCGTTTTTCTGGAATTTTAGATTGTCTAAGTATTAAGATTGGCTCGATTTGAAGCTAATTCAGCAATAATTCCATTTCTCTCCACCTGGTTGCCATCATTCTTCAACCAGCCGACAATAGTCACTTCAGTGGTTGATTCATCCACTTCCGAAACTCCCCATAAAAGCAAGGGATAAGAGGCTGTTCTGTTCTTCAATTTGACGAAGCAATTTTCAGAGCTTCCAATGTGAATTGAGCTTGTAAATTGTCAACCTCAACCAGATTTTCTTTGAACCTATTTCAGTTAAAAAGAGCAGGTAGTCCGGGTATGGGCATACTTGATAACAAGGATGGCACAAAGAAGAAGCTTTCACGCCTACTTCGTTTTTATCAGATAGAAGCTCACCCTTGTTGAACCAAACCAAAAAACTATATTTTTTCATGGTCCATAATAGGTTGGCCCAACATTGGTTACCGGACCGCAGTGTCATTCAACGTCATACCCCATCAATTAACAGGCTACAATTGAATGAAACAAAAATCAACGTACCAGGAACTGGAGAATAAGATAAAAGACTTAGAATATAAGTTGAACTATCGTGACCATATGCTTGCTGAAACCCAATCTCTATCAAAAACCGGTAGTTGGGATTGGAATGTGTTAACGAATCAGGTTGAATGGACCGATATGATCTTTTTTTTGTTGGGGCTTGCCCCCAATGAACTACCACCATCCTATGAACTCGCCTTGCAGTATGTTCATCATGACGATAAGGAACGATATCAGCTACTATTGGAAGAGGCCGTTTCCCAAAAATCGTCCTACTACATGGAAAATAGAATAACAAAAAAAGATGGTTCAACCATACCGGTAATTTCTCAGGGAATTTGCCAATTGAATGACAAAGGAAACCTAATACGAATGATTGGTACGGTTCAGGATATTTCTGAGCAAAAAACACTTTTGAATCAACTAAAAAAAGAGAAAGAACTGAACGAATTAAAATCTCAATTCGTATCTACCGCATCTCATGAGTTTCGGACTCCATTGACAGCCATTCTTTCCAGTGTTCATCTGGCAGAGAGGTGCTTTGAGTTAAAAAAAAGGGAAAAATTTGATAAACATGTGACTACAATCAAGTCATCGGTCAAAAAACTTGTTAACATTTTGGACGATTTTCTTTCACTGGACAAGTTGGAGGCGGGGAAAGTAATAACCAACGCAACAGAAGTAAATAATATAGAGAAGATTGCCAATGAAGCAATTTCTGCAACCCAAGGGTTTTGGAAAGAGGGACAAAGTATAAATTATAAACATGTAGGAAAAAAGGAGGTTATAATAGATGCAAAACTTCTTGGAAGAGTGCTCATCAATTTATTATCAAACGCAATAAAATACTCCAACAGTGAAGTTCACCTTGATACAGAACATACGGAGCAAAATCTGCGGGTCCAGGTGCGAGATACAGGAATTGGCATCCCCCTAAAAGAACAACAAAATATGTATGGTCTGTTTTTTAGAGCGAGCAATGTTTCCAATATTCAGGGTACCGGACTTGGGTTGAATATCGTGAGAAAACATATAGAGTTGATGAAGGGGACAATCTCCTTTGAAAGTGAACTAAATAGGGGAACAACATTTTTTGTAAAAATTCCACAGAAATTGTAATAACCTCTGGGTTATCTTACAACCTCAAAGCCCCATTTTGGAGACTGTTGCACGAAGTGTGTCAAAGTAAACGCTTTCCCTTAGATGTCTTTGGTCTTTTTGGGGTGGTACAATATTATAAATGTTGATTATTTCCCTCTACCCAACTCCTTCAGCCTGCGATAATGAGAGGCGAGTGCACTAAGAACAGTAGGTTTCAGGTTATAACTGAATCCATAATCCTGTGCAGTTTTTTCAACTATTGGAGCAATTATCGGGTAATGCACATGCGATATATTTTGAAACAAATGGTGTTCGATTTGAAAGTCAAGCCCACCAATGTACCAGCTAAACAGTCCGTTTTTTCTACCGAAATCTGATGTTGTGTGTAGCTGGTGCACCATCCATTCTGCATGAATGATATTATTCTCATCCGGCAAGGGTTGGTCGGCTCCCCCCACAACATGTGCCATTTGGAACACAGTGCCCATGATCATTCCTGCCACTGCATGCAATGTGGCAAAACCGATCAATATTTGCCAAACAGAGAAATCTGTTAACCATAGGGGCAAGCCTATAATTACAGACAAGTAAATGATCTTAGTGGTGATAAGCCGAAATATTTCTGAGGCAGGATTGACATTCTGCCCTTTCGTGATTCCCTCCCTGTTTAAATCCAATAATATCGTTATTTCTCCAAACAGCCGCAGAAACGTCATGAGTCCGTAAAGCGGAAAAGCATAGATATGTTGGTAGCGGTGAAATTTCTTCAACGGAGCATGTTCACACAAACGTATCACCCCACTGGCAGAAATATCATCATCATATTGGTAAATATTGGTGAATGTGTGGTGCTTGATGTTGTGTTGCATCTTCCAGTTAAAGGTGTTGCTGCCCAGCAGGAACATAGTGGAAGCAGCTATTTTGTTGACCCATCCTCTGGAAGAGTATGCTCCATGTGCCCCATCGTGCATAACTGACATGCCTACACCGGCCTCACCTATCCCCATCAGCACCATCATTCCTAAAGCAGCCAACGGGTGCATGGGAACGGCAAGTATTACAATAAAAGGAGCCAGATAGGCCGCCAACATAATAACCGTTTTCAGATAAAGCTTAATATTACCTTGTGTTGCAAGATTCCTTTCTGCGAAGTAGGAACTGACCCGTTTTCTTACCTCCCTTGCAAATGCTTGCTCATTATCATCTTCGCTGCGAAACTTAACCTTTTCCAAAACATTTAGAGTTTTCCCACAAAAAAAAAGTAGAGTGGCAAATTAAGCGATGATGCCCGTCAATGGCTGACATGATTCTTCTCACCGAAAATACTGAAGAGCCTAAAAAAATAACCTATTAACATTTCGGATGCATCAAGCGAGGCACTAAATCACAACAAAGTGTATAGGGCTTACAAGTAAGTTACCATTTCCTTCCGGTCAGTTTAAACTGAAATCATTTTTTCTGTCGCATCTGTTCAACTAAAATGTAAAACTATCAGATTGTCACATGCCCAAACTGATCCCTCAAGAGCATGGACATTAAAACTAATGGACAACAGAATTACCTTACCGCAACTATCGCAATGGCCTACAATACCTTGCTCCCCAATATTCCAGGTGCTTTTTCGATTACCTGCCTGGCCCTTCTCTATATCTCTGTCCACCAAAACATAACAAATATCACCCATCAGAAAAGCCTATGTTCTTTTGCCCAAGGCAAGTCTCTTACACCTTTGCTATGGTTTCTGGTGAATCCTAATCATGTCACTTCCAGTCCAGGGAAAGCGCGTTAATTCTCTGCTGGTTACGTGGTGATTGCAAAGTGAAGGGAGAAATCAGGACCTGAAAACAGACAAGAATTTTTTCATCAATTCAATAAACCCAGCAACAATGAAAAAAAATATTTACTTATCGCTAACGATTGGATTCATGGTCTTGATTGCCGCAACATACGCGGTCGGTCAACCAGTTGCAATCTCTATCAGTTCTACTTCCAACATCAGTTGTAACGGAGCCAATGATGGTCAAATGACCGCCACCGTGACCCCAGGCACACCCAATTATAACTATGTCTGGTCAAACGGTAGCTCCACCAATAATACAGCATCGATAACGAACACAATTGCAGGTTTGGCGCCAGGCACCTATACGGTAACGGTGACGGATGGAGCAATAACCGTGGCCACTGCTTCGGCCTCAGTATCCGAACCTCCCACATTAGCTGGGACCATCATTTCGCAAGCCAATGTCACTTGTAATGGAGGAAGCAATGGTTCCGCCACTGCTGGTGGTTCAGGAGGGAGCACCCCCTATTCCTATATTTGGAGCAGCGGAGAGACCACAGCTACCATTAGCTCAAAGGCTGCAGGAGCCTATACCGTATCGATCAGTGATGCAAACAGTTGCGGGCCAGTTGTAATTGTGGCCAATATAACCGCTCCATCCCCGGTTGCCGTTTCCATTAGCTCTCAAAACAACGTCTCTTGTAACGGATTCAGTGATGGCACAGCCACAGCCAGTGGAAGTGGAGGTACAGGAGGGTTTAGTTATTTATGGAGCAGCGGTGAAACGGTGAATCTCATCAGTGGCAAAACGGTCGGTACTTATACAGTAAGCGTGACCGATGCCAGTGGCTGCGGCCCGGCCATCACTACCGCCAATATAACAGAACCTCCGGTACTAACTGCTTCGATGGGTGCCACCAGCAATGTCAGTTGCAACGGGGGCAATGACGGTACCGCAACAGTAGTCGCGCTGGGTGGCACGGCTCCCCTTGTATATGCATGGTCCAATGGAGGATCGACAGCAACAGTAACCAATTTTACAGCTGGTACACATACCGTAACCGTCACAGATGTAAATGGTTGCGGACCTGTAACCGCTTCAACTACGCTAACCGAACCAACTGCTTTGGTACTTAGTGCCTCAGTAACGAGTAATGTGAGCTGCAATGGCGGTAGTGATGGTGGAGCAATATCTTCTGCCACCGGTGCAGTACCTCCTTATTCATACAATTGGTCAAACGGAGCATCCACAGCCGCCATCAGCAATGTAGCGGCCGGAACTTATACAATCACCATAACCGATGCCAACAGTTGTACCAGTTCATCCTCCTTAATCATCACCGAACCAACGATAATTGTAGCTTCGGCAGTTGTCAACACCAACGCTAGTTGCAATGGTGCCTCGGATGGAGCAGCAACGGCTTCTGCAACAGGAGGTACAGGGACCTTTACATACACCTGGTCAAATGGCGCCTCAACCGCTGCTATAACCGGCCTTGCGGCAGGAACATATACGGTAAGTATCACAGATGCCAACAGTTGCGGTCCATTCACAGCTACCATCTCGATAACAGAACCAGCCATCCTGGCCGCATCAGCATCTGTAAATACACACGTGAGCTGCAACGGTCTTTCTGATGGCTCTGCCACGGCAACACCAACAGGAGGAACAGCGCCCTACGTTTACAATTGGTCCAATGGTACTTCTACAGCTACGGCAACGGGCTTGGCTGCGGGAACCTACACGGTAACCGTAACTGATGCCAATGGCTGCGGACCAGTCACAGCATCAGTAGTCGTTACTGAACCAACTGTTCTTACAGCTCTGGCACTTGCCACATCCAATGCCAGTTGTAATGGAGCTTCTGACGGGTCGGCTTCGGTGCTTCCAGCCGGAGGTACCCCTGCCTACGCTTTTCTTTGGTCTACGGGTTCTACTAATTCGACCGCAACAGGACTAGTCGCGGGAACTTACACTGTTACTGTAACCGATGCCAATTTATGCACGGCTTCATCAGCGGTAACAATCACCGAACCGGCAATACTAGCCGTATCAGCTTCTGTAACTGCCAACGTCAGTTGCAATGGATTTTCAGATGGTTCTGCCACTTCTTTTGGGACTGGAGGCACTGTCCCTTATTTATACAGTTGGTCAAACGGAGCATCCTCTGCTTCTGCACCAAACCTGGCCGCAGGAACATATACAGTGAGCATCACTGATGCCAACGGTTGTGGTCCGGCAACATCCTCTGTGGTAGTCACTGAACCAACTGCACTAAGTGTCGTCATCTCCTCCCAAAACAATATCAGTTGCAACGGAGGCAGTGATGGTTCCGCAACAGCAAGTGCTATTGGTGGAACTTCACCTTATACTTACTCCTGGTCCAATGGGGCATTTACCTCATCAGTTACCAATTTCACTGCGGGCACACATACCGTAACGGTTACCGATGCCAACGGGTGCGGACCAGTGACTACTTCTGTGACACTCACAGAACCAACTCCTTTGGTCGCCAGCAGCGTTGTTGTTGCCAATGCCAGTTGCAATGGAGCCTTGGACGGTGCTGCTTCTGCCTCAGCCACAGGAAGCGTTCCACCCTACACTTATAACTGGTCCAACGGAGCGACAACAGCTGGTATTAACAGTATCGCAGCTGGTACATACACGGTAACTATTACAGATGCCAATAGCTGTACGGCAGCCTCTAGTGTCGTCATTTCGCAACCTGCTCCTCTTGTGGCAGCGACCTTTGTCAATGCCCATGCGAGTTGCAACGGCTTTTCCGATGGTAGCGCGACTGCTTCAGCTACAGGAGGAACTATGCCTTATATATTTAATTGGTCAACTGGTGCTTCTACTGCCGCCATCAGCGGCTTGTCAGCTGGTTCCTACACCGTAACCGTAACAGATATAAACGGATGCGGCCCCTCAATGTCTACAGTCATCATCACCGAACCTGGTATATTGGCAGTTAACGCTGTTATCAACAACAATGTTTCCTGCAACGGTTTGTCAGACGGCATGTTAACTGCTTCAGTTACAGGAGGCACTGCTCCTTACATCTACTCCTGGTCCAACGGCACCACAACCGCTTCTGCCAGCGGATTAATTGTGGGGACGTACACGGTAACCGTAAACGATGCCAATGGGTGTGGTCCGGTCACCTCCTCTGCAGTTATCACACAACCTCCAGTGCTAACAGCATCGATTATTGCTCTAACCAACATTAGTTGTAATGGCGGTAGCGATGGCACAGCATCTGCAAGTGGTTCGGGAGGTACGACCCCATATACTTATACCTGGAGCAGCGGTGAAACAACTGCAACAATAGCTGGAAAGCCTGTCGGACCTTATGTTGTAAGTGTTACTGACGCCAATGGCTGCGGACCGGCTATTTCGGTAGCCAATATAGCCGAACCTTCGCCTGTGAGCGTACTTATCAGTGCACAAACCAACGTATCCTGCAACGGTGGAAGCAATGGCTCGGCCACGGTTTCAGGAATAGGTGGTACTGCCCCTTACCTTTTCAGTTGGAGCAGTGGGGAAACCGGAGCTTCTATTACCGGAAAAACTGTCGGCACCTACACTGTAAGCATTACCGATGTTAACGGTTGCGGGCCTGCCATCTCTGCTGTGAGTATTACAGAACCTCCCCTATTGGTGTCAACCGTTGTACCTCAGGGTAACGTTACCTGTAACGGAGGAAACGATGGTGCTGCCACTGTAATTGGAATCGGAGGAACGGGACCATTATCTTATAATTGGTCCAACGGAACTACTACCGCGGTTGTAACAAACCTTACAGCTGGCACACACACGGTATCAGTTACTGATGCCAATGGTTGTGGACCGGTTATCGGCACTGTCAGTATTACGGAACCCACCGCCTTGATTGCTACAAGTGCAATAAATTCAAATGTTAGTTGCAATGGGGCATTGGATGGTTCAGTATCCAGTTCCGCCTCGGGAAGTGTGCCACCATATACTTTCTTCTGGTCCAACGGAACAACAGGTTCGATACTCAATAACGTTCCTGCCGGAACATACACGGTGACCGTGGTCGATGCCAATGGTTGCACAGATACTGCTGCTTCAACGGTCACAGAACCAGCCGTTTTATCTATTTCTACCAGCTTAGATTCCAATGTTAGTTGTAACGGCTTTTCAGACGGTGGAGCTACTGGTACAGCAACAGGAGGAACACAGCCATATGTCTATACCTGGTCCACAGGTTCAACCAATGCCTCCATCACCAACCTAACTGCGGGTACCTACTCGATAACGGTGAACGATGCTAATGGTTGTGGTCCGTTTACATCTTCCATTTCCATCACAGAGCCACCTGCTTTGTCTGCTACAACACTAGTAGATTCGAATGCCAGTTGTAACGGTTTTTCAGACGGTGGGGCAACAGTGAATGCCATTGGCGGAACACCGCCCTACAGCTACAATTGGTCATCTGGTGGTTCATCCACTTCGGAGACAGGTTTGGCTGCAGGCACACATACGGTTACCACTACTGATGCAAATGGATGCGCGACTACAGTAGTTGCTGTAATCAGTCAACCAGCAGTACTCGTTGCCTCAACTTCTGTTGTGAATCACGCAAGTTGCAATGGTTTCTCAGACGGATCGGCCATCGCTTCTGCCAGCGGAGGCACTTCTCCCTACGCATATGCCTGGTCAAACGGGGCAACGACCGCCACGGTGGCAAGCTTAGTGAGCGGAACATATTCGGTAACAGTCACTGATGTAAATGGGTGTACATCCACCTCATCCGTAGGCATCATGGAGCCTGCACTATTAGTTGTTTCCACCATAGTGGATAACAATGTTTCCTGCACCGGTTTTTCAGATGGAATGGCTACCGCTTCAGGGAGCGGAGGAACTGCACCATATTTTTATAATTGGTCCAACGGAGCCACCACTGCCAGCGCCTCTGGTCTGGCAGCCGGAACATACTCAGTTAGTATCACCGATGCCAATGGTTGTGGACCCGATGTCTCCTCAGTTACGATTACTGAGCCAGCACCTTTAGTAGCAGGCATTTCGATTGACTCAAATGTAAGTTGTAACACTTTTTCAGATGGAGGGCTCTCAGCTACCACCAGTGGAGGTACCACTCCTTATAGCTACATGTGGTCTGACGGAAGTTCTTCAATTTCAGCAACTGGACTGACTGCTGGTTCCTACTCAGTTACGGTAACTGACGCAAATGGTTGTAGCGATGTTGCCGGAGCCACAGTGACCGAACCAATGATTCTGTTATCCAATATTGTGTCCTCGAATAACGTTTCCTGTTTTCTCGGTCTTGATGGTTCAACAACGGTAGCCGCAACTGGAGGCACACTGCCCTTCACTTACAATTGGTCCGATGGGCAAACTGCTTCAACTGCAACATCACTCACTGCCGGGACTTATACAGTAACGGTCACCGATGCAAACGGTTGTGCCGACCAGGTCAGTGCTGTTATCAATCAACCGACTGCCCTCTCAGCTACTACTATTGTTTCGAATGTCAGCTGCAACAGCGGGAGTGATGGAGCAATTTCGATGACCGTACTGGGAGGCACTCCCAACTATACATTCAACTGGTCAAATGGGGCCACCACGCAAAATCTTGTCAATTTGGTGGCTGGTAGCTACATCGTTACTATTACTGATGCGAATGGCTGCACGCTAACACAAAATGCTTCGGTTAGCGAACCTGCCCCACTCAACCTGGCTACAACGTTTTCAGATGTAACCTGCAATGCGTTTGGAGATGGTGCTGCTGGTGCCAACGTCACAGGAGGAACTATGCCTTATAGCTACAACTGGTCAACCGGTAACACGACAGACTCAATTACAGGACTCGTGCCAGGAACATACACAGTTACGATAATTGACGCCAACAACTGCGGTCCATTAACGGCTTCTGTGATAATTTCTCAGCCTACTTCATTGGTCGGAAGCATCGCATTATCAACCAATGTCAGCTGCAAAGGGTTGGACGATGGCACAGCAACAGCAGCAGCTTCCGGAGGTGTACCTCCCTACTCCTATACCTGGTCTTCCGGAGGAGCAGGAGCGACTGAAACTGGGTTAACTGCTGGCATTTATTCTGTAACCATCAATGATGCCAACGCCTGTAATTTCAACGTTCAGGTAACGATTACAGAGCCGGACATTCTTACCACAGACGTTTCCAAAACAGATGTTACCTGTGAGGGTGGCTCTAATGGCGAAGCTTTGATTGGCGTTAATGGAGGAACAGCTCCGTATGGCTATCAGTGGGATGACCCAGCCAATCAAACTACAGCAATAGCGACAGGCCTCGTAGCTGGAGAATACCACATTGTTGTAACTGACTTCAACGGGTGTGGCATTGAAGACTCCATAACACTAACTGAATTGTTTACGAACCCGGTTGTGGACTTAGGTCCAGATACAATCGTTGGCTGCGAGGACTCAACTATCACCTTAGATGCAGGAGCAGGCTTTTCTTACCAATGGTCTACTGGCGACACGACCCAGACTGTCACCATTACTACTTCCATGGTTGTGGATGTCACCATTACCGATATCAACGGCTGTATGGGTTCTGATACTATCAATGTGGAATTGAAAGGCCCTTGTGTAGGCATCGCAGAAGCAGAAGGCAAAAGCCTGAGCATACGGTATTTCCCAAACCCCACCACCGGAAAAGTGACAATTGCCATTGACGGGCTATGGGGCGAGCAACTGGAGTTGACAATCCTGGACCAACTGGGACGGCAAGTCCGCAATATTCAGTTGACTGGAACCTATAACCACCATCAACAAACCTTTGATTTGAGTGGAATGCCTCAAGGCTTCTACTTCACCAAGATTGTTGCGGGGAACAAGGTCTATAGTGACCGCATTCTGGTTCATTAACCAGAAAGACTCTAATTAAAGAGACCGGAGTGCAACAATGTGCTCCGGTCTTTGATTTTGATTCCTTTGGAAAGACGGTAAAGCAGTTTGGAATAAGCACAATTGTTATTTAGGCGTTCCCGGGTAATGCCCTGCTTTCACTTTGACAACATATTTCACTCACCGGGGAGCCTGAAAATCAAGCTCAGACCGACCTCTTCTCCATCAATCAATCTTTCACATCCATTCTCAGATACAGTAATCAATGAGAAGAATCACCCTTCCCCAAGGCTTTTTATCACCCTTTGGCATAGTTGCTATTCGTACTTTTCATCCTTAGCAGATGAAGAAACTATGCAAGAAGACGATCGCCTTGACACCAAATTATCCGTGCTCCCCAACCTAACGGATTACCAGAAGTTCAGCGAAAATTTTTCATGGGACAAGGAACTACTTCGGTTGGATAGTTCTGTTGAACAACGAGGCATCAATATAGCCTACCAGGCAGTGGATCGACACGCAGAAGGGTTGTTACAAAAACATACCGCTTTGCGCTGGATAAAAAAGAACGGAACAGTCAAAGATTATACGTACGGTGACCTAAAAGATCTCACTGCCCGTTTCGCTAATGCTCTTCAAGCTCTTGGAATAAAAAAAAGAGAACGTGTATTTACCCTCACTGGTCGAATCCCGGAACTGTATATTACCGCATTGGGTACGCTAAAATTTACAGCTGTTTTTTGCCCGTTGTTTTCCGTATTTGGTCCCGAACCAATATTTCAACGGCTGAAAAAAGGAGATGCCCGGGTGTTAGTTACCACCTCCTCCTTATATAAAAAAAAGATTCTCCCATTATTGAATCGCTTATCTACACTTCAGTATATAATTCTAACTGATACTGAAGAACATTCCAATGAAAAAGTACTTTCCTTCCAACGGTTGCTGCAAGAAGCTTCTGATACATTTAGTATACCAATCACCGATCCTGAAGACTTAGCTCTGCTCCATTTCACCAGTGGCACGACCGGAATGCCAAAAGGGGTATTGCATGTACACAAAGCCGTGCTAATGCACTATGCTACCGGGAAATATGTATTGGACATGCACCCGGATGATGTCTTTTGGTGCACCGCAGATCCCGGTTGGGTAACAGGTACTTCCTACGGAATTATTGCCCCGTTGGTAAATGGCATTACCAATATTGTTGACGAAGAAGAGTTTAATATCACCCGGTGGTTCTCCATACTGGAAGAGCAAAAAGTCAATGTATGGTACACAGCTCCTACCGCCATTCGCAGACTCATGCGCATCGACTTCAGGCCTGTCGACAGATACAATCTTACTCACCTTCGCATCATTCTCAGCGTTGGTGAACCGCTGGACCCGGAATCTGTAATCTGGGCCAAAAGAGCATTTGAGGTCCCCATACTGGACAATTGGTGGCAAACAGAAACGGGAGGTATCATAGTAGCCAACTACCGTTCAGTAAAAGTGCGACCGGGTTCAATGGGCAAACCGCTTCCAGGTATTGAAGTAGCCATTGCCGAAGTCGGAGAAAACGACATCCAAATCATCACTCCCCCTGGGAGAAAAGGGCATTTAGTCATAAAAAAAGGCTGGCCTTCCATGTTTCGATCCTATTTGCATGAGGAAGAACGTTATGAAAAATGCTTTCGCGGTGATTGGTACATTTCCGGAGATCTGGCTATGCGCGATGAAGAGGGTTATTTCTGGTTTATTGGCCGAGCCGATGACATCATCAAAACCTCAGGACACATGGTAGGACCGTTTGAGGTGGAAAGTGCACTAATGCAACATCCGGCTATTGCGGAAGTCGCTGTAATCGGGAAACCAAATCCCTTGATAGGAGAATTAGTTAAAGCATTCGTAGTGCTCAAACCAGAGTACAACACAACCGAAGAAACCCGCTTAAACATCATTGGATTTGCCCGAAAAAAACTAGGCCCAGCTATCGCTCCCAAGGAAATAACATTCATCAATGATTTGCCCAAGACCCGGAGTGGCAAGATATTGAGGCGATTGTTAAAGGCCCGTGAATTGGGACTTCCCGAAGGGGACACCTCAACACTGGAGAATTCTTAGAATAATGCCCCTTAAAAATGGACAAAACAACAGAAATACAAAAAGAACAAGTCGTAACCAACGCGCATGGGAAAGAACTCCTTTATCAAATGAAACGCATCAGGCGTTTTGAGCAAAAAGCTGCCGAAATGTATTCAAAGATGAAGATTAGGGGATTCCTGCATTTGTACATTGGCGAAGAGGCTGTTGCAGTGGGAATTATGCAAGCGTTGACACCTAATGATAACCTACTTTGCACCTACCGTGAACATGGCCATGCCATTGCCCGGGGACTTGAAACAACGAGTATAATGGCCGAAATGTATGGTAAACAGGAGGGTTGCACCCGAGGTAGAGGAGGCTCCATGCACTTGTTTGATGCATCCCGAAAATTTTTCGGGGGAAATGCCATTGTAGCCGGACATCTTCCTTTGGCTGTTGGCCTGGCTCTGGCCGATAAAAAACAGCAACGCAAGCAAATCACCTGTTGTTTTTTTGGTGAAGGAGCCGCTGCAGAAGGAGAATTTCACGAGTCAATGAACCTGGCTGCACTGCTCAAAGTACCTGTCCTTTTTGTATGTGAAAACAACCGCTATGCGATGGGAACCGCCTTGCGGTATTCTCATGCTGTGCAGGAACTGGAGAAAAAAGGTGCTGGCTACGGAATTACTACTGCAGTAGCTGATGGCATGGACGTATTGGCGGTAGAACAGGCTGCTAAAATTGCTGTGGAAAAGATCCACCAAACAGGAGAACCTTATTTTTTGGTGTGCAACACCTACCGATTTCGGGCACACTCCATGTTTGATGCTGAACTGTATCGAGACAAAAAAGAAGTAGAAGATTGGAAAAAACGAGATCCGATTTATACGTTGACTAACCTGCTTTCAGAAAAAGGAATGATCACGGAAAAGGAGTTGGAGGAAATGGATTACCAAATTGAAACAGAAATGCAAAAAGCAGTTGACTTTGCAGAAGCGGGCACATTGGAACCCCTGGAAGAGCTCACCACATTTGTGTACAGTAAACCACAAAAAAATTGACAAATGGCAACCATTGTTCACTTTGACTTAAGCACAAACGACCTCAGTCGGGCAAAGAATTTCTATGAAATACTTTTCAATTGGAAATGCACAAAATTGCCCGTTCCAACAAACTGTCACCTCATTGAAACAAAAGACCTGCAAGGCCAGAATGGTGTGGGTGGAGCGATGTCAAAAAGAGAAAATGCACAACAGACAGGGATTACCAATTTCTTTGGAGTCGCACCCATAGATGACGCATTGAAAAAAGCACAAGAATTGGGAGGAACAATTGTGCAACCGAAACAAACAATGTCTGGCTGGGGATACCTTGCTGTCTGCACAGATACAGAAAACAACCTGTTTGGAATCTTTCAGGAGGAGGAAAAATCAGTACAAAACGCTGAAACATCTAACATTCCATGACAAAGATTACTTACCGTGCGGCCCTGAGGGATGGATTGCAGGACGCTTTGCAAAATGACGACCGTGTTTTCCTGATGGGAGAAGACGTTGGAAGCTATGGAGGTGCCTTTGCCGTGAGCAAAGGTTTGCTGAAAAAATTTGGCCCCGGGAGAATTATGGATGTGCCGCTCTCTGAATCGGGTTTTGTTGGAACCGGAATCGGAGCAGCGCTTGGCGGGATGAGGCCCATTGTCGAAATCATGACAGTCAATTTCAGCCTGCTTGCTCTGGATCAGATTGTCAACAACGCAGCGACATTATTGCACATGTCGGGCGGACAATTAAACGTTCCTGTGGTCATCCGCATTGGTTGCGGTATAGGAAGACAACTGGCGGCACAGCATTCGCATAGTTGGGAGCCCCTTTTCGCACATATCCCTGGATTAATAGTGTTATCAGCCGGTACTCATGACGATGCCAGAAACATGCTTAAAGCTGCCCTCAAATCACCTGACCCTGTGATCATTTTTGAATATACCGTATTACTCAACAATGAAGCGGAAACAAAAAACGGAGACCGTGATGTAAACATCACCCAGGCAAAAGTCTTGAAACGAGGAAAAGATATTTCCATTATCACCTATGGGGCCGGTGTGGCTAAAACAATGGAAGCCTCTGCACAACTATCAACTGCAGGGATAGATGTTGAGGTCCTGGACCTTCGGGTTCTAAAGCCGTTAGATGTGACAAGTATAGTGCAAACCGTTTCCAAAACACACCGCGTGCTAATTGTGGAAGATGCCTGGAAATCTGTCAGTATTTCTTCTGAAGTGTCTGCTATTATCATGGAAAAGGCTTTTTACGAATTGGATGCTCCGGTGAACCGTTTGTGCGGGGTGGAAGTTCCCATTCCCTATCCGCGACATCTGGAAGATGCTTCTATTCCGCAGACAGAAAACATTGTAACTACCGTAAAAAAAATGTTTCAACATGATTGAATTTACTATGCCCAGTCTTGGTGCTGACATGGAGGCGGGAACTTTGCGAAAATGGCTGGTAAAACCAGGGGATCGCCTCAGTCGGGGCGACATCATCGCAGAGGTAGAGACCCAGAAAGGGCTTATTGAGATTGAAATCTTTGAAGAGGGAAAAGTGGACAGCTTATTGATAAGCGTGGATGAGAAAGTGCCTGTTGGAGCAGTAATGGCATTGATCGATGCTGACAAAAAGGCCAAAGAGCAGAAACTATCTTCTCCGGTAATACCTCTTCCTGCTTCAGCACGCCAAAAAACCGGGGTCAATTCAATGAGAAGAAAAAACTCCCGGGTAAAAATCTCTCCGCTTGCCCGAAAGATAGCGGCACAAAACAACATTGATATTTCCACTATAAAAGGAAGCGGAAAAGGCGGTGCCATTACGAAAGAAGATATCACACTGGCCATTGCACAAAAAGAACCTGCGCGTACTTCAACAAAAGACATCCGATCAGCCATCGCTTCAGCCATGAGCAAATCAAATCGGGAAATTCCTCATTACTATCTGGAGATGAAGATGGATATGCGTCAGGCTTTGGCATGGCTTGCAGAAACCAACAAGCAACGTCCTGTAAAAAAACGCATCCTCCTTACCCCCTTACTCATGAAAGCCGTAGCGAATTCACTTCAACAGGTTCCGGAGTTGAATGCAACATGGGAAAATGGGATACACCTCAAGGAACGCATAAATCCCGGGTTGGTTATCTCCTTAAAAAAAGGAGGAATCGTGATTCCGGCAGTTCTGGATGCTAACAGGAAAAGTACCGAATCAATTATGGAAGTATTATCCGATTTGATTCCCCGTGCACGCGCCTTTCAACTAAAAAGTTCTGAATTGAGTGATTCTTCCATTACCATCACCGCATTAGGTAATGGCGGTTCAGACAAAGTTTTTGGGGTGATCTATCCACCACAGGTGGCATTGGTGGGATTTGGCGGCATCAGAGAAGAACCTTGGGCCGAAAATGGAATGCTGGATGTTCGCCCTGTTATGACAGTAAGCCTGGCTGCAGATCACCGTGCCACAGATGGACATACCGGAGATCGCTTTCTGATGGCACTGCGGACACATTTACTAAACCCACATGAACTATGAACGAGGAGAGCATCAAAAAAGAGCTTTTTCGGTTGCTCCGAAACATTGCACCTGAAACAGAACCGGAACACCTCCGACCCGAGGAAAATATCCAGGCAGCGCTCGATATTGATTCTTTTGATTACCTGAATTTCGTTATCGGAATAGACAAATCATTCGACATCGACACCCCCGAAGCCGATTATGACAAAATCAAAACGTTGAATAAACTTATTGGATACATCCTGGAAAAATCACTTTCAACAAACGCATAATTACTGGCAACCAGGAAACTCATCGATTGAGCTCAATGCCACTCTGCTTTCCGCAAAAGGTCAACTACTTCCTTATCCGAAACCTGATCGAATTTTTTGTAATACAACCCAACCGCGACAAGGTCATCATATGCTTCCAGGCAAATCACCTCATCTGCATAATTCTTCAATTGCTTCACTATTTCCTTGGGAGCAACCGGCACTGCAACAACTATTCGCTTTGGCCTATCCTCTCGAATCAATTGCAAAGAGGCCATCAGTGTTTTTCCTGTTGCCACACCGTCATCCACCACGATAACGGTTTTACCTTCCAACTTCATTGGCGACTTGTCTTCGTAGTACATTTGGTATCGTTTTTCGAGAAGCGTCCGTACGTTTTTCGTGGCTTGCTCAATGTAATCTTCGCGAATACCTGTGTTCGGTTCTACAACATTCCCTTTCAAGCTGACAGCTCCTATTGCGTATTCAGGACTATTGGGATGTCCTAGCTTTTTAACCAATACTACATCCAATGGCAAACACAACGTTGTAGCAATTGTATAACCAAGAACCACTCCCCCACGAGGCAATGCTATCACCACGGCATTCTGGTTCTCATAGTAGCTATTTAGGGCAGTAGCCAATTGTTGTCCGGCATCAATTCTATCATTGAACATGTCCTGAGTTTTGGAAAGTAAAGTAAGTTTTTTGGCAGCTAAAAAACGATGATAAAAATTACCTGCCATCGTAACTGTCATCATTCCCTCCCTATTCTATTCCATCTATTTTTGAATAACATATCGAAGCGACAAAAAATCACCTGCAATGTCTATGGCAATGCCCGAAATGATTTAGAAAAAATGATTGACTTCAGGAACAGTACACATTCAGTAAAAGAACAATTGTTCCATAATAAAGCGACAGTTGCCAGGAAATCTTTCGGGAAGCTTTTGGGTTGGTTTATTGGTTTGTTTTCCAGAGCGGATGAAAAAATAGTGGACCAGGAACCAAAACTCTATGACTATATCTATTTCCAGGGCAAAATATATTTCTACCAAATTCCAAAAAACATCTTTCTAAACTAAGTGGCATTCTAAATGGCACATGAAGTAACGCCTCGCCCAGCACACCAAAATCTACGATTCCTGTGTAGGAAACATTGGATGGAAGGGCAGTTGCACTTTTCTGCGGGTCTTCCATGAATAGCTCCTTTTTACTTTCCCGCCCCTGGCAACCTCCCAATAGAAAAGAGGTAACAGGATATAAAGTATCTAACGTTTAACTTTCATTTCTCCAATTTTTTTTCAAACCACTCCGCTGATATCCGAGCCACTTCTTCCAGTTTTCCGGGTTCTTCAAAAAGGTGGGTAGCCTGAGGAATAATAGCCAGTTCTTTCTCACAACTGAGTCTGTCATATGCTTTCCGGTTCAATTCCAGTACTTGCTCATCCAACTCTCCGACAATCAACAGTACTGGTGCTTTTACCTGGTCTAAAAAAGACATGGATAGATCCGGTCGGCCCCCTCTGGAAACTACTGCTTTGATAATATTACTCAATTTAGCGCAAGCATTTAGTGCCGAGGCAGCACCAGTACTTGCACCAAAATAGCCGATATGAAACTTTTCTACCCCGTTTTGCTCCATGACCCAACCGGTTGCTGTGATCAGCCTCCGGGTCAAAAGGCCGATGTCAAAACGATTCGCATAAACAGCATCCTCCTTGGAAGTTAGCAAGTCAAACAGCAATGTAGCAATGCCTTTTCTTTGTAGCATTTTTGCCACCATGCTGTTTCTGGGACTGAACCGGCTGCTGCCACTTCCATGAGAGAAAATGACCAGACTTGTTGCATTTTCCGGCACGACCAACTCTCCATCTAACTCTGCGTCTCCTACCGGAATTTGTATTTTATTTTGGATGCTGTCAGTTACAGGTATTTTCATGATATTTAAACTTGTACCTAACTATTCCTGGTACGCCTGCCTTTGTGGGATAATCATCAGGCTTACTTTTTTGCTCTTTTTAACGAATAGCCCTGAGATTAATGCTCACTTCTGCCAGACCGGAAAGATCCTGATCGGTTAGTTTTTCTTCCTCAAGCGAATTTGTCAATAGTCGTTTGATTTCATCCATCCCCAATTCTTCGGCATAGGTGCGCAAGGCTCCATAAGTGGCTATATTGTGATGATTAAAGTGCTGTATGGATGTAATGGCTCCAGCTTCCCTGACCCGTTCATTTACGCACCGTGCCGCCAACTCCATAGCTTCTTCCACCAATCCTCTCACTCCTTTATTCATCTCACCATGAACATTTCTGTCCAGTAAAGAGAATACTCGCTCCAGCCGTTGCATTTGCGTTTTCGTTTTCCCAATGTGATGATCAATGGATGACTGCAACTCTTCGGTCACAATTCTCGCCCTTAGTTTTGGAAAAACTTCCAACTGTTGTCTTTCCCCATCGTATTGCTCTTTTAGCTGCTCAACAAAGAGCTCTTCCAAATCATGTATATGTTTCATATCTATTTAGTTTTGTGCTACAAATTACTGCGGTCCGGGAAACGAAAGAAGAACATTCATTACCAAAATCCGTGACTTCAATCACCTGGAAGTTACCTAATGAAAACCGTCTTTTGAAGGATGTATAAATTGTTTCCCAATCATAAAAAAGGTGGGACAATGCCCACCTTCGACCTGATCTGGATGTTCGTTTTATGCAACGAAAACCTTTTCATGGCCAATACCCAACCGGGAGTTTGTACCCGGACCAGACATAACAAATGTAAATACATGCAAACCAACTAATGAGAACATAGATGTTGGGAACTGATGATTTAGATCAGTGCAAACGCAATTATGGATATTGAGTAAAAATTGCTTTTGCATTTCCAGGCATTTCCCCAATTGAGGGTAGCAGTTGGCAATGATTTGTGCTAATCTCAATAAGCATGACCAATATCAACACATCTGTTAATATATGTTTTTGGCAGAGGCACCAATCATGAAGTATTTTTAATAGTTAAATGTCAAACTGAAATTGTCATGAAAAAAGTAATCGGATTTTATTTGTCAGTTGTCATAGCAGTAAGTATGATTACAGGATGTATCGACCAGAACGAGCGAACCAAAAGCGCCCCGGAGAAAGCGGAGGAAGAGAAACTGGAAAAAGACCATACCGAAGCCAAAATGGGGATTGTTGACACTACAGCCCGGATGGTCGACACCATGACAGGCCAGATGGTGGATACTATGGAATTGAATCAAGATTCCATCGAATAGCCTGCCATCAGGTGGCATCATAAACTAATTTTTCATTTTTTTTACCAGCACTCCCTTGGCTGTCGTTTCCTTTACCCAATGACAAAAAGACCTGGGACTGTAAAACCAGGCCTTCCCCAGCTTCATTATAAATAAACCAATTTGCAGTGTTGACCACTTGTGTCATCCTCAACCTTATCGAAATCTTCTTCGGATTAATTTGAGCATTTCAAAAGAAATGTCCCCTGGTTTTATGATTCGAATTGGAGATAATCGTCAAATACAAAATCGCTCCCGGGCTAAAGCTGGCTTTGCTCAAAAGTCAGCTAAAACCTTTTCAATATTTCCAGGGTATTTCGAAACTTATCCAGACTTCGCATATACATCTGCCTGAATAGAAACGACAAGAGGGTAGCACAAAAATGCTACCCTCTTGAATATTTGGATCAACTCCGGTGGTTAAACACCAGATCCGGTTAACCAGCTTCCGCAAGTTCTGCTTTTCTATTGGTGCTCTGTTGGGCCAATTCGCTTAATTCACGGTCAATAGCACGCTCCTTCTCTAATTCCTCATGAAACGATAGCGCAATATCCTGGTGTCCAATCTCCTTGGCATAGGTAGTAAGTGCCCCGTAGCCCGTGATTTTGTTGTGATTCAACCGCTGAATGGAATTGATAATAGCAGCATCACGTACATGGCTATTAAGACTGGCCTTTGCCAGGCGATGTGTTCTATTCAGCATCGATTCGCAACAGGTGTTTTTCACTCCGTTTGGGTTCTCCTTCAACTTCTCAAAGGCATTTTCCAACCGCGATGAATGTTCCTGAGCCACGATAATCTGTTGGTCGATAATCTTCTTGAGCTTAGGTTCGCCAACTTGTTGACGAATGTCTGACAATCCCTTTTGTTCCCGGCGAGAAGCATCATACAGTTCTCTTCCTTGCTCAATAAACAAGTCTCTCAAATTTTTAATCTTTTTCATGTTTTTTTTATTAGTGATAATTAAATTAAGCAATCAAATTCTGTGGTTCGTAGCATTAACCAATTGTAAATTGTCCGTCACTGTGCATTTGTTGTTGTGAAATATCCGCCTGCAATACGCCCTTTTTATTTTTTGTCAAGCGCATTGTTGCAAAGGTGGCAGGAATACCACAAGCGGATATTTCACAACAACAAATGCACTACTGTCTTCACATCGTTAATTCCCGAATCCGGACTTCGATTTCATTTTTCACATTTGTGACTCCCGGTGCAGACCAAGCCGCTTTTTCTGCTTGCTTTTTTTCTGCCCACGATTGAACACTTCCACTTAAAATGACTTTGTGACCTTCTGCACGAACATTGACATGATTTGCATCAATATTGGCATTTCGTTTAAAGGCACTCCTAATTTGTTGTTTAACATCTCTGGGCTCAACAACCGGAGCCACTTTAATGGAATTTGTCACTCCACGAACTCCGGGCAAACTCGCAATGCTTTTCTTTGCGGCCTCTTTCTGGTAATTCCAATCTACCTGACCTTCCAGCGTGATCCAGTTATCCTCAGCCTTAAGTTGAATTCGCTCTTCAGGAACATTGGAGTTCCACTTCAGGTTGTTCAAAGCGGTTAAAGCAATATCTTCATCTGTACGCTTATCCTTTCCCGGAATTTTAACTTCAAGCTCCTCGGCTAAGGCTCTCACCCCTGCCACTCTTTTAACTGCTTTTTCCACGGATATTTTTTGCGCGTAGGTATCGACATGCCCGGTAAGGGTTACCACCCCATTTTTTACAATTACCCCTATTTGGGAAGCATCAATGCTTGGTTCCCATTTAAGTTCATTGGTTACTTGTTGTTTCAAATTGGCATCTGTTTCCATAATTTCTATTGGTTTTAGTTTAGAATGATTCGTTTATCAAAATTAACTCCCAACCAAAGGAGCCCTCAATGACATTCGTTACCCTTTTCAGGCCTTATTCATCATAAGGAGCAGATAGTGCATGCACCTCATGTTAAGACCGTGGGGTTCAACCTCATTTTGGATATTGCACATACAATCCTGATGCCCCCCCTCCTCGTATTTCCGCATTAATCCGGGAGGGACTCAAAGGAAAGATTAGTGTAAGTTGACGAGTAGGAAGAATCGGGATACAACCTGGCAATGGTACGGCTTGACTTTTATCACCGACACTTCTGACTAACCTCATTTGCATTGAGCTCTGGTTCAGCCAATTTTACTGTCTTACCATGTATAGAAGATGTACAACACTTTGATAAACCAGGTTATGGGAGCATTTTTTAAAAAAATCGCTACGGAATCTGAAGAATTTTTTCTAAAACTATCGGGTGAGCTCGATTCTGCCGATACCCAACAAAATCGGGAAGATTTCACCAAAGCGTTCAACACCAGTGTCCCCAAAAAGCAATTATATCGCCTGAGCATTCCGACTTCATTTTTCAAGGGAAAGCCAGACGACTTTATTCCTGATTTTCAACCGCAATAACCATGACCAAACTAACTCAGTACACACGCAACTTCCAACACATCAATCTCTCCCATGTACCTGAAGTAGGTGGCAAAAATGCTTCATTAGGAGAATTGCATCAAAACCTAAGCTCGACCGGAGTAAATATACCACCAGGATTTGCTACCACTGCCGAGGCCTATTGGGATTTTTTGGATGCCAATCAATTGAGGGCTCCATTGACTGGAATACTGGACTCTCTAGACCGTGAAAACTATGAAAATCTTGCAGAGGTAGGCGAACAGGCCCGGGCGCTCATCCTGGCAGCACAAATCCCTGATACGTTGGCCGAAGCTATTAAAACAGCCTACCATGAATTACACCAGCAATTTAGCCACCACATACAGGTAGCCGTAAGAAGCAGTGCTACAGCAGAAGATTTACCACATGCCAGTTTTGCCGGACAACAAGAAACCTACCTGAACATTGTTGGGGAAAAAGCGTTGCTGAATGCCTGTCTTCATTGTTATGCTTCCCTTTTTACAAATAGGGCCATAAAGTACCGGGAAGATCAAGGCTTTGAGCACATGAAAGTGGCTCTTTCTATTGGTGTTCAACAAATGGTTCGTTCGGACAAAGGCTGCTCTGGGGTTGCCTTCACAGTTGAACCCGACACTGGCTTTAACAATGTTATGGTCATTTCCGGGGTTTGGGGCCTGGGAGAAAATATTGTTCAGGGAACAGTTGATCCTGATGAGTTTACGGTATTTAAGCCTGCATTGAGAAACAATAAAAAGTCCATTATTTCTAAAAAGCTTGGTGCCAAACAACTAACAATGGTCTATTCTGATATCCCTAATTCAATTCAGGAAGCTACACTTAATACTTCTACTTCCGCTGAAAAGCGGGCTCAATATGTGTTAAACGAAGAGGAAATCAAGCAACTCTCTGGCTGGTTGTTAAACATTGAGGCGCATTATGAAAAGCCAATGGATGTTGAATGGGCAAAAGATGGAATTACCAATGAGCTTTATATCGTTCAAGCCCGACCTGAAACCGTTCACTCCAACAGAGACTCACATATTATCAAAAGGTACCATTTGAAGGAAAAAAGCCCGGTACTGACAACTGGCAGTGGTTTAGGTGGTAACATCGCTACCGGAAGAGCCCGCATCCTCCAATCACCAAAAGAAGTCAACCAATTGCAACAAGGAGAGATTCTAATTACCGATACGACCAGTCCCGATTGGGACACTGTGCTAAAAAAGGCAGCAGCCATCGTTACCAACAAAGGAGGCAGAACAAGCCATGCCGCAATTGTGGCAAGAGAATTAGGAACTGTAGCCGTTGTCGGTTGCGGTGACGCTACAGACAAAATCAAAAATGGACAACAAATCACTGTATCCTGTGCTGAAAGTAACGTAGGAGTGGTATATGACGGTCGGTTGGAATGGGAAGAGGAATCAATAGACACAAAGCAAATCCAATTGCCCAAAACCAAGATTATGTTGATTTTGGGTGATCCCGAAAAAGCCTACCAGCATGCTTTTTTACCAAACAATGGAATTGGCCTGATGCGATTGGAATTCATTATCAGCAATGCGGTACAAATACATCCAATGGCATTGGTAAAATACACTGAACTGGAAGATAAGGAGGCCGCATTGCAAATTGAAAAGCTTACGGCTGGCTATGGCAATAGAACGGATTATTTTGTGGACAAACTGTCTCAGGCAGTTGCTACAATTGCTGCTGCCTTCCACCCAAAACCAGTCATTGTCAGAATGAGTGATTTCAAGTCAAACGAATATGCCAATCTTATTGGGGGCAAACAATTTGAACCTGCCGAAGAAAACCCCATGTTAGGCTTTCGCGGAGCTTCGCGCTACTACGCACCATCTTACCGCGAAGGATTTCAATTGGAGTGCGAAGCAATGAAAGTAGTCCGAAATGAAATGGGTTTAACCAACGTCAAACTTATGATTCCTTTTTGCCGCACTGTGGAAGAAGGAAAAAAGGTAGTAGAACAGATGGCCAGCTACGGGCTTAAACGAGGAGACAATGGTCTGGAAATTTACACGATGGTAGAAATTCCAAGCAATGTTATCCTGGCTGACCAGTTTGCGGAGGTATTCGATGGGTTTTCCATCGGATCAAACGATCTCACCCAATTGGGGCTTGGTATCGACCGCGACAATGCCTTTATCAGCGAACTTTTTGATGAGAACAACGAAGCGATAAAACGCCTGATTGCCATGGTGATTAAAACGGCTAAAGAGAAAGGTGTCAATATTGGTCTTTGCGGTCAGGCTCCCAGTGATTTTCCAGAATTCGCACAGTTTCTTGTAAAGCAAGGAATTGACACTATTTCCTTTAATCAGGATGCTTTAATACAAGGAATAACCAACGTGTATGAGGCCGAAAAAAGCCTAAAATCAAACCGAAAAGAATTTGTGGCTTAGCCAGCAATAAGCATACAATTCTCTAACGGAAAAGTTAGAAATTTCGACCATAGGGCCCACAACTCCTCAAAGCTCCGTAAAACGGAGCTTTGAGGAGTTGTACAATTATTTTTTGTGTTGCTTTTTCAGTAGGCGTTTCAATGGTTATATAATGGATTCCTCCATTGCGCAATCCCCTAATTCGTTCATTTAATGTGTTTTGACCCAATACCGGATTTTTGATTGGCCTGTTTTCCAAAAGCTTACCATTTTTTTCATTTCAACCGCATTCATTTTTGCACCTATTCTATTAGTCAGACGATTCCTTGTCAGGAACTAATACTTACACCATTACCGTGCAACAGCTGGCGCGCAAAGCTTTCGGGTGGTAATGAAGAAATAAGCTCCTGCAAGTCCCTGAACAAGATATCGTGTAAGTGTTTTCGGGAACGCCAAATATAAGCGAGTTTAGCTTAAAAATCCGGTCAATTCCCTGTATGAATTTCAGGGCTTCGGGTTCGATTTCAGCCCCAGCCAGATTACAAAAAAAGGTTGAACGTTTTAAATGTTCAACCTCTTTTCATTTCATCTCTTACAACTTTGTGATTCCTGGCTTTCAGCCAACCAAATTAGTCTTCCGCTCAATTCTGCCTTTGGCCCACAACATCATACTTTGCTTGGTTGACCTTTTTATTCACCGCCCAGCTCGCGTTGCCAAAATCAAAGTGCCAATACTCTGTGATGTCGACTGTAAAATTTTCTTCCAGAAACAAATCAATTAGCAACTTTCGGTTCTCTTTCGCTTCATTGGTAATCTCAGGATGGTAGGGATAACACTTTGTATTGAGATCTATGTTTAGTCCATCATTCGTTCCAAAATCCAGCACACGATCCGTTTTTCGATCATATATCAGTGCGTCTACAGCTCCTCCGGTGGCGTGCATTGATTCCGTTGGTGGAGCAATGAAATAGGCGACTTTTTCATTGATTTCTTCCAATGGCATTGTGGGATGGCTTCTTTTCATAAAATCCACCTTATTGTCCCAAATCATCCGTTGATGTTCAAATGACCTCCAGACAGATCGAATAATCAGTGTTTTATTCTGCTTGCTTAATGCTTCACTTATTCGTCCGACTTTGCCCACAATTGCTTCCCTTACGAGGTAGGCATAGTCCTTTTTAATGGAGGGTTCATAGATTAAATCAAAGCCCACAGATTTAAGGCTGATTAAGGGGGAGTTGTCCTCTTGAATCAGGATTGTTGGACTCAATTCCCTATTCAAACGTTCTTGTTGCTCGATTGCCTCACAATAGTCATGCGCATTCAATTCACTCATTGTATTTCTTTTTCACGTATGGGGAGGTCATTGCTGAAAGCAGCGCTGCATAGTTAAGAAGAAAGGCCACTTCGTCACCCACTTTAAGGGCTGTTTGTTTTGCATTTACGATGAGGTGGTCACTGCTGGCCCCCAATATTTCCATGTCTGATACAGGAGTAAGGCCGGAAACAGCCACATCCTGCAATCCGATTCCTAAGATCGCGCGTCTCATTGGCCCCTGATCTTCCACTGTGTTTTTTTCACCAAAAGCATTTTGGCCAATATCCCCGAAAGGGGAAGAAGGTTTTGTTTTGATTTCGATGACCTCTGCGATTAGTGTAAATGCGTTGGTAAACAATTCCGGGATGGGGTTTCTGTTTAGCGGCTCGCGTCCCAAATAAATGGATTCGCCCAACCGTAAATTATTCACCCTGTTTACATAATTGGTTTGCATCAACCAATTGTAGTTGGCTGAACTACCTCCGGAAATACATGGAAGTTTTATGCTAAATTCCTCCTCCAACCCGCCAGCAATTTCAGACAGCTGGTTCATATTTTGGTTGTCCGGTTTTACCCCCGCAAAACAGGCCAGATTCGTTCCGATTCCCAGTAATTTAACCCCATCCAATTGAAGTACCTGCCTTACCGTATTGGCCATATCAGAAGGCATTACCCCTTCTCTTCTATCGCCCAAATCCACCATTAAGATGATTTGGTGGATGGTACCGCGCTCCAACGCCAGCTTTGAAAGTAATTGTATGGTTAAGAGTTCGGTGTTTAAGCTGATATCGACACTTTCCACAACGGCTTCTACCTCACTGAGCAGAGGAGCCCTTAAGAGCATAAACCGTGCTTTCACACCTGCTAATTGCATCTTTTTCAGGTTAGACAATCTGGAATCTGCCAGAATATTTAATCCGCTATGAATGAGCGTATGTGCGATTTTAGGGTCCCCACACACTCCTTTTGTAACGCCTGCTATTTCAATGCCCTTTTTGCCATAAAGTGCTTTCAATACTTTTGCGTTGTGCCCGATCTTCTCAAGGTTGATCTCTATGCGTGGACTTGCCATTCGGGAACCGCAGACTTAGAAAGTTCAGGAAACATCTCCAACAGTGATTCTACCAATTTATCGCACCCGCTTATCAACACATCGGTGGCAGGCAGGCCATATTTGAGTTCGTATGCCACAACGGTTTGCGTCACTTCTTCATCCGTCATGTCTTCATGATTGAGTGTGATTGCAATTACCGGTGCTTCTGAAAAAACCTGTAGCAAGTTTATTTCACTCTCCAGCGTTGGCATCGGAATGTTAGGATAGTCGCAACGGTTCAAGCGTTTGGGAGGATGCTGTACGATTATCGCTTTTGGCATGGCCCCTCTGATGATGGCGCTTGATGACGTGAAGGCCTGGTGGCTCAATGCTCCTTGCCCCTCTACAACAATGATGTCAGGATTTTCTTTGTCGGCCTGTATAATGGCATTTTCGACTTCTCCTGTGGCAAAACCTGAAGTTAGTACATCAATGGCAATGCCGTATTTTGCTCCCTGTAACAAGCCTGTTTGACCGGTTGTTATAAATGCAGCTTTTATCCCTTTTGCTTTCAGCGCTTCCACGAGTTTGTTGGCCGTGGTTCTTTTGCCAACAGCACAATCAGTACCAGCGACAGTTATTATTGGTGTTTTGATTGTTCGGATTTCACCGGTAAAATTGTGCAGGTCCTTTTTCAAGGGCGGTTTTCTTACATCGTGGATCGTGACGCCAAATTCTTTAGCCGCCCTTCTATACATTTCATCATCCGTCAAAAAATTGGGAAGGCCATTGACAATGTCCATACCCAGCCTCATGGCGGAAAAGATAATCGCTTGTTGTTCTTTGTCCAGGTAGGAAGTCAGTGGCGCTATACCGTAAATAAAATACTTGGGAACCGTTTTTAATTGGTTAAGCGCTTCAGGAATATCTGAATATATGGGAATACCGTTCGGTGCATCGTCCAGGTGTTCGCCTGCGTCCAAGCCAGCTTTGGTGCTGTCTATTACCCCGAGGATTTGATATTTTTCGGATTGTCTTACCAGGCCATTGGCCACCTTCCCGTCCAACTTCCCAAATTCGTTTTCACAATATATTATGGCACTTTTTTCCATCTTTCTAGAATTGTTTAGTTAGCAGGGTAAGGTTGATGCATCAAGGTGCTGGCGAATCCTGATCGACCAGTTCCCGCTCAAAATAGACCAGCTCCTTGCGGTCCGGTTCTTCGGGAAATCTACAGTAGTAGATTCTATCAAGGTACCGCCTAACAATCAACTTGACATCCGGGGCTTCCTTGGCATACACCGCATCACCTGCCTCGTATTTGTTATCTTTTTCTTTCATAAACTTGTTTTTACACACTCATATCTTCGTATCCGCTTTTGATCACGGTGGACAGCATTTTGAATCGCTCATTGGCCTTTACTTTATTGATAGAATGAGCCGGAATAATCATGACCTGCCCTTTTTTCAGCAGCGTAGATTCTTCGTCAATAATCACCTCAGCTGATCCGTCAAGGACCTGAATCATACTATCAAACGGGGAGATTCTGGCAGCTAAGACTTCCCCTGCATCAATCGAAAAGACACTCACCGCACCAGTCTTTTTTAGAACCATCGACTTGATGACAACTGCTCCTGGCACATAGTCCACCAAATCAACTAGTTCATGGGCCTTTGAATGCTCTAATTCAGAATTTTCCATTTGAGATTTGGGTTGATAACATCAAAACATGATGCCAAGTCAAGCAAAGACTTCAATTAGCCCTCTTCTGTTCCATTTGTGTCTTATGCCAGGCACTCGTCCATCAATACTATTTACAGCGATATAATTGTGCATTAACTCGGAGATACCTGATATCACCAACTCACTCATATTGCATAGAGAACTTATAGTTCTGGAATAAAAATGCCTGGGAGAGAGTTTATTAATCTCCACGTCTTTCCTCTCTTTTGGCTTGCTTTGCGGCCCGCTTTTCTTTGAGATTTTTGGCAGGTGCTTTTTTACCTGACTTATCCTTACCTTCTTTTTCTTTTGACATGATTTTCAGTTATTCGGTAGCTAAGCCTTGAACTACAGGCTGGGGAATTTTCATTCTTTCAAAGTTCAGGGTATTCAACGTTTGACGCGTTACACCTTGTCTTAGAGGTATTACACATATCCCATGTTTGGGAGAATTATACTCGATAAAGGCTCCGGGATAAGGAGATAGATATGATCCCAGTCGTTCAAATACTCAATTACTCATGGATTTTAATTCCGTTCTGAACCAGAAGCAATCAATTTTGGGGTGTTTATATGTGCTTTAAGGCATAAATTGCCACGAGCGCTATGACGATAATGGAGATAGAAAAATACAACGTTGTTGCCCCCAAAAGTCCATGTACCAGGTTGTGACCTATTTTCCCTAAAAAACTCCGGGGATGAGCATCATAATAATCAAATTGATACTTTTCAATCATACCATACCTGTATATTCCCAGAATACAACCAGCAATCAGATGAACTACTAAGAATGATGTGATTACGGGCATCACATTTTGAATCCACATGTTGCTTACTAGTTTTTAATCACATCCCCCACTCCGATAAAAGGGATGGCACCCGCCCCTGTTACTTGTGGCAGAATCCCGTTCCATTTTTCGATGGCTTTGAGGTTGGCTTCGATCTTTCTGAGTTCGATCAGGTCTGGTGAAATATTCATTTTTTGCAAGCGCAATGCTTCTGCTTCCGCGGTTGCGGCTGCTATCGTTTGCTCTGCCTCTACTCTTATCCTGTCCAGGTCTCTCTTGGCTTTTAATGCATTTTGTTCGGCCGTTTGTTTGGCTTCAATCGCATCGGTAAATTTTTGCGAGAAACTAAAGGATACTATGGAGAAGGCGTCTACTGCGATGTTTGACATCAGCAGTCTTGAGGTGAGCGCTTCCTGCATTTCCCTGCTTACAGCCGGTCGTTTTGTAATTAATTCCTCTGCAGTATATCGGGCTGATACTGCTTTCATGACTTCCTGTATGGCTGGATCAATGATGCGATCCTTAAACTGCACGCCAATGGTTTGATAAACCAGGTTTGCCTTATCCGGAATAACGTGATAATTGAGCGCTACCGACAAGTCAACATCCTGAAGATCGGAAGATGCAGATGCTGCATCGGTAATGGCCTTTTGGATTTTCACGTCCATCAAAATGACTGTTTGCATGACCGGTACCCGAAAATGGATTCCTTCATTTAAAACAACATCCTGAACCGCTCCAAAATTCTGCAAGATTCCTCTTTCCCCTGCACCTACCTGCACCCAAGGTTTAAAAAGGAAGAGCACTACCAATGCCGCAGCCGCAATCAGCACCAACTTTCCGGGTCCCTTCTGAAGGATACTTTTCAATTCACTCATATCTTTATTTTCCACAGTAGTTCAATTTATGCTGCAAAATTCGCATGATTTCATGCGTTAAAGATTACAGTACTATGAAACAGTGTTACACATATCTCATGTTTGACCGTTTCTGAAGGTTTTTAGTACCACCGTGAACAAAAAGTTCGCTTTCTCTAGTTGGTACACTACTGGCAATGGAAAATGCCACAGGAAATTGGGCCAGTATTGAATTGAACGTGGATGATGTGTCGATTGTCCGCTCCACCCCGAGAGTTCAGTCTATTTGCGCAACGCTGAGTTCAGACACTGACATTCTACAGACTAAAGAACCGGATAGTGTCTTATCAATTAATAGACGTGCGCATGGCGCCAAACAAGCACCCCTACAAATCTTCCAGGTTTGCTTTTCTCTTGTCTTTTAATTGCTTGTAAAAGGTGGGAGTTAATCCTGTAATCTTCTTGAATTGATTGGATAAATGTGCGACACTGCTGTAGTGCATCTTATGGGAAATCTCAGTCAGGCTCAGCTCATTATAGATCAGCAATTCTTTCACCCGCTCTATCTTATGGATGATGATAAATTGCTGAATCGTAATTCCTTTCACCTCGGAAAAAGTATTGGCCAGATAGGTGTAGTCATACCCTAACTTTTCACTGAGATAATCAGAATAATTGACACGGGGCAACTCCTCCGAGTAATGAATCATCTCCGTAATCACATTTTTGATCTTCTCAATCAGGATACTTTTTTTGTCGTCCAGTAGTACTAGTCCGGATTTCAATAGGTTTCCTTTTAATTGTTCCCTTTGTTCGACCGAAATGTCTTCCAATATTTCAATCATGCCCAATTCGACAATCACAAAATGCAATCCAAGCTTTTTCAGTTCATCTTTCACCATCATCTTGCACCGCAAGCTTACCATGTATTTGATGTACAACCTCATGATTGGTTGGCGGGTATTTTGTTTACACCTGTAGTAAAGATATGGCTTTTGTTCCCCGCAATAAGCGAACCTGGAGCAATTCATCATTTTAGTTGATTGCTCCACACTTGCACCTCATGCAAAAGGTATTTGACCAAGGTATTTGGACCGCCAGACCATCCAATGAAAGGTGTATTCTCATTGATTGGAAATAGGTCTTATGAAGGCAATTTTATCGTGCCTGAATGTTTAGGAAAACACATAAAAGAAATGGGTATCGGCTCCTCACCAAAAATCCCCAGCCAAGGGATTGATTCGTATGTATCAGTCACTAAGCTTTGTAACGAACACCGTGCTATGGGTAAAAGGTGAGGGAAACTACACGCGTCTTGTCACGGCTGGAGAACAATTTTTGATTCGGGCTTACTTGAGTGAAATGCTACTCAAACTGCCTGTCGACATCTTTTTACGGGTCCATAAATCCTACGGCATCAATTTAAAGGCGGTGGAGGAAATTCGACCAACCTGTGTCCTGATTGAAGATGCTGAGGTTCCCGTATACCAGGCTTACCGCCCGGAAATGACACGGTGCTTCGAGCGGCATTAAACCAGACCAGCGGACTTCAGTTTTTCTTTGGTCAGGAACTACCTTCATCACAACTTCGAATATTCATGTTGATGAAGTCGCTGATTTCAAGGAAACTAAGGTTGAATGATATAATTATTTTAAGGAATTTTTCTTTTCCAGTTCATTGAAAAAAAATATCTTTCGGGCCTCTAATTTAGCCTCCCCCACAACTTATTAGACAATCTTGCAAGTTGGCCGTAAAAGCTTTTTTTGTAGTCAGTTTTCAGGAAAAATAGTTGGTTCATTGTATTCCAACACATCGATTTATCAAAAAAATTAATGCAATTCAAAAAATGCGATTTAACAACCCTCTTTTTTTTCGGGCTTTCTTTTTGACCCTGTTGCTACCATTGATTTTCAACGTGGCCAATGCCCAAACCTGCAATATCAGTATCACCACGGTGGTGGACAATACGGTTTCCTGCTTTGGGCTTTCGGATGGACAAGCAACAGCCTCCGCCACGGGTGGAACCCCGGCCTATACCTATGCATGGTCGAATGGACAAAATACTGCTACAGCCACCAACCTGGCTACCGGAACCTACACAGTGATCATCTCCGATGCCAATAGCTGCATCGATTCCTCCTCGGTGACCGTTGTCGTATTGGACAATATTCCCCCTGTGGTGACTTGTCCTGCCGACATCGACACTTCCAACGACCTGGATCAATGCTCAGCGGTTATCAACTATACCGTCTCTTCAACCGACAATTGTTCGGGTGATACACTGCTCCAGATTAGCGGTTTGGCGAGTGGGAGTGCATTTCCGATAGGCACAACAGTGAACACCTTTGTGGCGGTAGATGCCAGTGGAAATAGCGACACTTGTAGTTTTGAGGTAGTGGTTGCCGACACACAACTGCCAGTAATTATCTGCCCTCCCTCTATTACTCAATGTGACCCGTTGGTGTTTTTCGATGCTCCCGTTGGATTTGACGCGTGCGCTGCAACCAGCACCATTAAAACCAATGCATTTGGATTGTTCAGTGGCAGCGAGTTTCCACTTGGCACCACCACCATCCAATACCGGGTTTCCGATGCAAAGGGTGCTTCCCAAACCTGCTCGTTCGATATTACTGTTTTCGAGCCGCCCTCGGTGGAAATCGGGCCGGATATTCAAACGACTGATGCTGATCCAGTTCAGTTACAGCCTATTTTAACCAATTATGGAACAGGCGAATGGAGTCCTGCTTTTTCATTGGACGATGCCTTCATCGAAGACCCGGTGGCTTCACCTATCGAAACCACCACTTACACATTAAATGTGGTTAGCCCTGATGGCTGCGAAGCTTCAGATTCGGTAACTGTGTTTGTAGAAGTTATTACGGAATTGGTTCCCACAACTCTTTTCACCCCTAATGGTGATGGACGCAACGACACATGGACATTGAACAAGCCTGCATTGGTGAATGGCTGTAAGGTAGCTGTCTTTAACCGCTGGGGCAATCCGGTTTTTGAAACTACCGGTTATGACAATTCCTGGGATGGAACAGAAAATGGCAACCCACTGCCAGAAGCTACTTACTACTATGTAATTGAATGTGACGGTCAATCAGAAATGACGGGACCTGTAACCATTTTAAGAGTAAAACGATGAGAAAGACACTCCCTATCCTACTCGCCACAGTCGTTCTAACTGTTATGGCTGCGCTCGATTCTACCGCTCAACAAATTCCGTTGACCAATTTTTATCAATTCAATCCGTATTTGTTTCATCCGGGCTATGCTGGACACAATGGCATGTTGGAAGGAACGCTGAGCCACCGACTGCAATGGTTGGGAGTAGATGGAGCACCAACCACTTCTTATTTAGGACTGCATACGAGAATAGGCAAAAAGATGGGCCTTGGGGCACGCTTCACGTTGGACGAAACAGACATCTTACAGCGGTTTTCCGGTGCTTTGTCTTATTCTTACCGGGCAAAGTTAGGCAAGGACCATTACCTCGCATTTGGCCTGTCTGGTTTGATTTTTCAAAACAGCATCAACCTCAACGATGCCATTGTAAACGATGCCACAGACGATCTGGTCATCAGTGGCAAACAAAGCAGTATGGCCTTCGATGCAGAAGCCGGCTTATTTTATACCTGGAAAGCCTTGAATGTAGGTTTCACCTCCACGCAGTTGTTGGAATCAGGAATAAAACACGACATCGGAAGTGACCAGGGAGAACTGGTCCTGCAACGCCATTTTATTGGCACAGCCAGCTACGACATTACTTTAAGCAAATCCTTGACTTTGCAACCTGCAGTCGTCATTCGCAACCAACAAAGTGGTTCCACACAAGTGGATGGACTGGCCTTGTTGGAGTGGCAAGAAACAGTCTATCTGGGAGGCGGCTACCGTCAAGATGCTGGCCCTATGGCTTTGGTGGGCGCCCGGATTGCCGATCGCATTTTGATGGCCTATTCTGTTGAATTTGCTGGCAATGGCATTGCCGGACAAAGCAATGGCACCCATGAATTTATGCTCGGCTTGCGATTGGGTAAAGGAAATGAAAACCTCCCGGATGAAGTGGCAGAGAATGATCCTCCCCTTGTTGTACCTCCAGCGGAACCAACTCCTCCTGAAGTACCTGAAGTACCAGAAGTAGTTGCTGCGCCTCCTGTGGAAGAAGTGGTAGAAAAAATAGTTCCCGAACAACCAGTAGAACCGGTTGTAGAAACACCTGCCCCAACAGCACCTGTAGAGCCTGTAGAAAAAGTGGCCGAAGTTCCGACTGAAACCCCACCAACCAAAGAACCTGTAGTTGAGAAAAAAGCACCTACGCCTCCAGCATTTGATGCTTCCTTGTTTGACCAAACAGTGCAGTTTGAGTTAGATGAGGCTGGTTTAAACCAGCAATCAAAAACACTGTTGGATAAGATGGCCAAAGCACTGAAAGAAGATCCTTCCATGAAGTTATTGGTCAGTGGACATGCCTGCGATTTGGGCGGTGATGCCATCAACCAAATCGTTTCACAGGCCCGCGCTCAGACAGTGCGCAACTACCTGGTTTCAAAAGGGGTGGTTAAGGATCGCATCAGCATCAAAGCTGAATCTGACAAACGACCATTGGTACCGAATACCAGTGACGCGAACCGACAGAAAAATCGAAGGACTGACTTTAAGTTATTGAAATAGAAATTGATTCTGAATCAATTCTGTCCTTTCACATCACAAAAAAAACTCAGTTGACCGCTGAGTTTTTTTGTGCCAAAATGTTTAAGAAAAACTAGTTCGACCCGACAAACAGGGAAGAAAAGCAACAGCGATTAAAGTTTCTATTTGGATACTGGTAATTGGGCAATTTGTTTGTTTGACTGGTGTGAATAACTATCTCCTTTTTCATTCAGAATCTCTATAGGTGGCCCATATATTTGTTAATATCTGACAAGTCAAAAAATGAATAATACCAACCGGTAAGGTGAGTTCAGAAGATCGTAAAATAGAATTAGGCGAACTCATTGCTGAGTATCAGAGTTTCAAAGAAACGGGAAGACTGAACCTGTCTTCGGAAGAAACGATACGTACCTGGCTCAATCGGTTGTTGGAAATTTTTGGCTGGGATGTACGAGATACATCTCAAATCTTACAGGAAAAGGTCTTATCACAACAAGAAAGAGAGGCATTAAGGGAAATTGGTTCAACTTCTAACAGACCTGACTATACTTTCAAACTGGCCAAGGAAAAACTCACCTTCCTTGACGCCAAAAACATTACCGTATCCATCAGAACAGACCGTGCTGCTGCTTTTCAAATAAAGTCTTACGGCTGGTCAATTCTAGCGCCATGTGCTTTTATCTCCAACTTTGAGGAGCTGGCCATTTACGATTGCACTTACACTCCATCCGCAGATCAAGATCCCTCTTTTGGCCGCATATACCTCACCATGGATCAATACCTCGACCATTTTGAGGTTCTGGAAAAACACCTTGAAAAGGAGCATGTTTATAGCGGCCAACTACAAGAGATTTATTCTGATTCATTAAGTGGGGTTCGAGAGGTAACCAAAGAAACACCTGATTTTCGATTTGCCAAGCAGCTTTCACAATTCAGGCTCGCTCTTGCTCAGAGTATTCTGGACAACAATGCAGCCATTGTTGGAGGAAACACGGAAAATCTGAGTAACATGGTTCAGATCATCATCAACAGAATATTGTTCATCCGAGTATGTGAAGCACGCAGAATCGAAGAAGATGGCCTCTTGAATTCCTACCGCGAAGGCGGGTTTTGGAACAAATTCAAGGAGTCGTCCTATCTCAACTTTTACGAGCATTATGACGGCCATCTTTTTGATCGGATCTCCCCGATTCATGACCTAACAATCCCGGATCAACTATTTGAAGAACTCCTACAATACCTGTATTACCCTTCCCCCTATCGTTTCGAGGTTATTCCTGCTAAACTGCTGAGCGACATTTATGAAATCTTCCTGTCCAAGAAGCTCGTGATTGAGAACGGAGTGGTTCGGGATGAATTAAAGAGCGAGTATTCCAAAACAAAGGGGGCGGTCAGCACTCCGCAATACATTGTCCGGGAGGTGATTCAAAAAACGATGCCAAAAGCGCATTTGAACACCCTGAGCCTTGACCAAATATTCAACCTAAAAATACTGGACCTTGCCTGCGGTAGCGGTGTTTTCATGATTGAAATTTTCGATTACCTGGAGGCGATAATAATTGCCAGGTACGCAGAAACTAAACCGGAGAAATACCACCCCTATTTTGTTGAAACAAGTGCAGGACCCCAGCCGAATATTTCGTGTAAAAAGGCCATTCAGAACGGCTGTCTCTTTGGTATTGACATCGATTTAGAAGCTGTGGAAGTAGCCAAAATGTCGCTTTCATTGAAAGTCATTGATGCTCCCGATTATTCAGAGTATTACGATGCATTGGGGCTTTTTGGCACCCAAATTTTACACGGTGTTGGAAACAATATCAGGTGCGGCAATACATTGGTTTCTAATGAAATTATCGACAAGTTTCCATTATTAGCCAATGAAGAAGAAGAACTGCTAAAAACCAATCCTTTTGACTGGAATTCGGAACATGGTTTTCCATCCGTATTTGAAACAAATGCAGGTTTTGATTACATCATAGGCAATCCACCGTACGTGGAGGTAAAGCACTACAACGTTGATTTACCCTTCATGCACCAATACATAAAAGGTGAATTTCCTTCTTCCAGAAATGGCAAAATTGATTTGGCTGTTCCCTTTATAGAAAAAGGGATCAGTTTGTTAGCCCCTCATGGACGATTGGGGTTTGTGGTGCAAAAACGATTTTTCAAGACAAATTATGGCAAAAAAATTCGCGAAATAATCACGCAGAACAGTCTTGTTTATTCAATCACCGATTTTGAATCAACAGCACTATTTAAAGACCGAATGACGTATGTCGCGATTCTGATTCTTGACAAGTCAAGTCCTGATTCTGTTTATTATAAAAACTTCACGAGTAGCCCTGAAAAACTGGCTACTGAATTGCGGGCAACTCCGGCACCGGAGACAAATCAGGAGCCGTACACCATTTTTCCCTCCAGTTCACTAACGGCTACTCCCTGGGTATTTGACGATCCTGAAATACTTGCTATCCGAACAAAGTTGTTAGATGCTGGCAGCCTGGGTAGCTTCTTAAAAATTCGTGTGGGAATACAGGTTCTATGGGACCAGGCATATCACATCGAACCAATAACCGTACAAGACGGTGTACTTATCGGAAAATCTCACCTGGAAGAATCGTTTGAAATTGAACTGCAAGCGTGCAGGCCCTTAATCTGCAATACCAGGTTCTACCCCTACCGGAATGACCATGCAGACTTTTATGCTATCTTTCCCTACGATGTAGAGGAGGGAGGAGCGCACGAAATTCCGTTTCCACTATTTGAAAGTCGTTTTCCCTTGGCAGCAGCTTACCTGAATAGACACAAGGCTAAAATTGAATCGGAAGTAGAAACTCTTCCCCAAAAATTTCCAGATCAATATTCCGATGAGCATTGGCATTTATTTACACGGAAGCAAAATCATGGAGCGACCTATTCCAAAGTATTAATCCCCATGACCGCTCTGGACACTTTTGCCACTGTTACCTCATCAGATAATTCGTATTGTGATAATGCCAACGTGTATTTCATGCAACTGCCTGAAATTACCAATGAAAAACTTTATGCATTGTCTGCCCTGGTTAATTCCACCTTATTTTCGGTGCTCGCAAGGTCCATTGCTAATCCACAGTCCAACGGCTATTTCAAATTCAACAAACAGTTTTTGGACCCGCTCCCCTTTCCTTCTGAAAACTTCCGCTCGAACAAAGATGGACTGGTAGATCAGTTGGCAGCAATAGCACAGGAAATTGCTGGTCGGCAACAGCGGTACAGGACATCTTCACCGGCTCAAAAAAGAACATTATCAGGCGCCCTCCAACGCAATTGGACCAACTTAGACCAACTCGTGTATCGCTTGTATGAACTAACCGATGCCGAGATAATAGAATTTGAAAGTAGAGGAAGAAACGTGAACAGAATTGAAATGCTTGATTAGAGCTATGCAGAAAGAAATCAAACAACTATTGAATCAATTTAAGGAAGACGAGCACAAACTCAACCAGTTCATCGTCACCCTGTTTCTGCAAACAAATGCTATCACGGTTAGCAGCAACAGACTGATCAAGTCCCTGACGTTGATGGAGGAGGACATGGCCTCTTTCATGGTAAAAAGCAGCACCGCTCCTTTTGGGATGGGAGAAGTGATACAAGCATTTGAGTTGGCTATCCCCACCGCAGAGCAAACAATAAATGGAGCGGTTTACACACCCGAAAACATCAAGGAATTCATTGTTCAGAAAACCATTTCCAAGGTAAAGAAGGGACATGAATCAATCATTGCCGGTGATATTTCATGCGGTTGTGGCGCCTTCCTTTTCACGCTGGCAAAACGACTGCATTCGGAAACAGGCAAATCCTACCAGGAAATTTTCAAGCAAAACCTGTTCGGATTGGACATCAGTTCCAGCAGCATTGAACGAACAAAAATTCTGCTTTCGCTTTTAGCAATAACCGAAGGAGAAGACGAGAAAGAATTCTCATTTAACCTCTTTGTTGCCAATGCGTTGAGCTTTGATTGGTTGAAAGAGGTTCCAGCAATTAAGAAAAACAAAGGATTTGATTTAATCGTTGGAAATCCACCGTATGTCAGGGCAAAGAACCTGCAAGTAGCAACAAAAAAACTGCTTGGTAACTGGTCAGTAACAAAATCGGGGAACCCCGATCTTTACATCCCCTTTTTTGAAATCGGTCAGAAATACTTGCAGCCCGATGGTATTTTAGGATACATCACTGTCAATTCCTTTTTCAAAAGCGTGAATGCTCGTGCATTGAGAACCTATTTCAAGGAAAAACTGGCCGATCTCAAAATCATCGACTTCGGACATGAGAAGATATTCGGAAGCAAATCGGCCTACACCTGTATTTGCATCCTATCGAATAAACCAAGCAAGAGTATCGCATTCGCCAAGTCATCCAGCAGCCAGCTGGAAAATATAAAGGAAGCTGATTTTCATAAAATATCTTACGAATCTGTTAATTCTCACAAGGGCTGGGTGTTGAATAACCCGACAATAATTGACAACATTAACAAAATTGAGAATTGCGGCCCCTCTCTTGATGATCTATACGTGATAAAAAACGGGATTGCTACGCTTAGCAATGACATTTACATTTTCCGCCCGATTCGGGAAACGAAGCACCTGTTCATCTTTCGTAAGAACGACAAAGAATACAAAATTGAGAAGGGTATTTGCCGGGATATTATCAAGCCCAACATCCTGAAACATGAACACGAAATCGAACAAATAAAGGAAAAGCTCATTTACCCCTATACAAACGGTGATAAACCCTTGCGCCTGATAGACGATGACCACTTTCAAAGTAATTATCCGAAGGCTTATTCCTACCTGTCAGATTTCAGGAAAGAATTGCTGCAACGGGACAAAGGAAATGGTGATTATGGCGCATGGTATGCCTTTGGCAGAACCCAGGCATTGATAGACAATGGATACAAATTAATGTTTCCATACATGGCCAAAGAACCTCATTTTGTGTACACTGACCAGAAAAACATGTTGATTTATTGTGGTTATGCTATTTTTTCTGAGTCGGAGGATGAACTGCTGTTACTGAAAAAAATTCTACAATCGCGTGTGTTTGACTACTACATTAAACATACGAGCAAACCCTACTCCGCAGGCTATTTTTCCTATGCTAAAAACTATGTCAAGAGTTTTGGGGTCTGTGCGCTAAACGACAAGGAGAAAAACTTTTTGGTGACCACCACCAATAAAAGTCAGATTGACCAATTCCTGGAAAAAAAATACAATGTCAACCTGAATTAGTCGATCAATTTTCGGTCGTTCAATTTCACTACCAACACACCACCCAAAAAACATTCTCCCCCCTTTGCAAATCAAAACATTGCCGTTTGGGACAGCAACTAACCTAACCGTGATTACATCGTCACAATTGGCATGGAAGGAAAATACATCGTGGCTTGAAGTAATCAACGCGCCCCCCGAGTTTACAAGCAGTAGTTGACAACCAAATCCCACTGACCAAAACACAAAAAAGTGTATCTTGGTATTGCCCTCCTGATTGCTAGCTTGCAACAGCCTTTACGTAGATTTCACCACTCATACGCTCTGGCATGGCCCTAAAAAAAAAACCGCTATCCCCCTTACCGCTGAGGAGTTTTGCGACCTGCTGCAAGGCAAGTTGCAAGAGGAAAAAAAGCACCAACGGTTTTACCAAAAGGACGAATACAATCGCCATAGTGTCATTATTGACGAGGTGTTTGTGGAAGAGGCTGTTTGCCTTTATTCGAAGATGAATTTTCCACTGCCTATTTGGATAAATGGAGGAAAATTCAAAGACAACTTCTCCATCCTTGGGGGAGAATTTCATTGCTCTCTCGAAATCTCTGGGGGAAATTTTCAAAGCAACTTCGCAATCAGCGAAGGAGAATTTAATGGCGAATTAAAAATAACAGGGCGCGATTTAACCGTTACCTTGAAATCTCTGAGGGGAAATTTAAATACGACTTCGCAATTACTGGAGGCGAATTTACAAGCCTTTTCGACATTGGTGGAGGGAAATTTAAAAAAGACTTCTTCGTCAGCGGGGGATATTTTAAGAGCAACTTCAATATCAGCGGAGGAAAATTTAAAAGCTACTTCACAATCTCCGGGGGGAATTTCGCAATTGCTTGTACACCTCCGGGGGGGGATTTAAAAGCGACTTCCATATTTCAGGAGGAGAATTTAAACAAATCTGGCTATTTAGCCCAAGCGCCTTTGTATCCACACTCCACATTTCACACCACAACTATACACAACTGGAGATTAATGCCATTCGCATAAACACCCTAAAGCTAGCCAACACTTGCCAGTATACTGAAGGCATAACCGCTCCTTTCGAAAGTATGTGCAGCGATAGAGGAAAAACTGCTCCTGGGGACTACTTCAAAAAATTCAAATTTTTCACAATCAATGTTTTGTAATTTTTGCTAATCGGCACCTTCTTAAGAGGAGTATGAATAATGTTGTTGTCCAACTCAATCTCCGAGATGGCATCGACATTTACGAGGTAATTCCTGTGGGTCTGCAAAAACAAATCAGCCGGCAACTTCTCCAACAATTCGCGCAGCGAGGAACGTACCAATAGGTTGCGGCTCTCAGTATACAGTTTACAGTATTTTCCATCCACCTCAATCAGCTGAATAGCATCGACAGCCACTTTAAACAACTTTTTTTGCTCTTTGATAAACAAATTGCGGCCATTCTTCAAGGCGCTTTCAAGCGCTACTGAGGCTCTCGACTCGCGGTCAGAAAAGGTCTTTTGAAGTGCTAACTCGATGGTATGTTGAAGGGAAAATCGATCGATAGGTTTCAATAGATACGCATATGGGTTGGTACTTTTCGCCCGTTCAAATGTTTCGGTGTCGTTCATGGAGGTGAGAAAAATGATGGGAAGCTCCGAGGTACTCAATTTCTGGAGTTTCTCAGCTAACTGTATGCCGTCTTCTTCTCCGTTTACCCGAATATCCAGAATAAGCAGATCGGGATGAGTCGCGTTATAAGTGCGAATAGCTTCGACAGCATTGTCCACAATGGGCAATACTTCATAGTCCATTTCTTCCAGAAGAATCTCCAGTTTTGCCGCGTGCAACGGCTCGTCTTCCACTATCAAAATACTTATTCTATCCATGTTTCACATCAGGTATTTGTCTATGAGCAATTGAATCATTGCCCGTCATCGAATCATCCATTGCCAACGGGATGGTGAACAAGAATTTACTCCCCTGTCCAACGGTGCTGATTAATTCGATTGTTCCTCCTTCGCGTTGAACAAATTCCCGCGACACATACAGGCCCAATCCGGTGCCATGTTCATTGGCAGTTCCAATGGTGCTCTTTTCTGTTTGTGCTTCAAAAATTGTTGCAATCCGGTCGGAAGAAATGCCAACACCCGTATCGCAGACGGCAATGCTGGCCATGCCTCCTTTTTTAGTCGCTTCTACCGTAATGGAACCTCCATTGGGTGTGAATTTGACCGCGTTGTGCAACAAATTGGCCATGATCGTTTTCATAAAATTGAGGTCTGCATATACCTCCAGCTCTTCATCCAAATCGAGTTGGGTATGCAGTTGTTTCATCCTGGCTTGTGTTGCGACCAGATCCAAACTTTGGGTCAATACCCCTTCCAAATCCAGCACCTGCGGTTGGTGCGGAATGGTTTGTGTTTCTGTTCTCGCCCAATTCAGCAGATTTCCAACCAGCGTATTTAACTGGAATGCCGTTTTATCGATCTCCGCCACAGTGCGATCCAACTTTTCATGCTCCCCTTTTTTTATGTAGTGGCTTACCACCCCAGCAACTCCTTCCAATGCCGACAAGGGGCCTTTCAGGTTGTGGGCAATAATCGAAAATAGCCGGTCCTTGGTTTGGGTGATCTCCCGAAGCTGTTTGTTTTTCTTTCTGTGTTGAAAAACTGAGTTGACCATTACCACAACCAATAACAACAACATGGCGCTACCCGCCAACCACATGGTTCTTCTGGTGCGTGCTTCTAACAATTCAAGGACCTTCAGAGCATTGTCTTTCTCAAGGTCTTTGATTTGCCGGTCCTTTTCAGCTGAGTCGAATTTTTCCTGGAGTTCTGCCACATCTCTGCTATATTTTTTCTGATACAGCAGGTCTTTAATGCTGTCCACTTCATACAAGGCCAAAAAAGCCTCTTCTGATTTACCCAATGCCGAAAAAGTGTAAGCCAGATTTTCCAACGCCAAAGCATGTTTTTCAGTGGCTCCAAGGTCAATATTTAAGGCCACGCTACGGTCAAAATACTTCAACGCGACTGCATATTTCTCCTGCTGATAATAGAAACTCCCCAGGTTGATGTAAGCACCGGCCAGCCCAAGACGGTCGCCCATTCGTTCCTTTATCTCCAAACTTTCCAGATACAATTCCTCCGCCTGAGAGGTACGTCCGAGGGCCAAATACACATTCGCCAGATTATTTTTCGCGATGGCCAAATTTTTAGGGTTTTGAATGTGATTCCAGATGTCAATGCTCAGTCGATAGTAGTCAGCGGCAGCTTCCATTCGGTCCATCTGCGCATACACATTGCCCAAACGATTGTAGGTTCGAGCCATCCCCATAGAGTCGGCATGTTGCTTTTTATAGTCCAGGCTTTTGAGCAAACCATCCAGCGCTGCTTCCGGGCGTTGCTGGCGCCAATGCACAATGGCCATTAACTCCGTCACAGCTGCCCTGCCACTGTCAGAATTTACTTTTATAAAATAGTCCATAGAGGTAAACAGCAAGGAACTTCTGCTCAGGGATAAAAACAAAAAATAAACCGCAAAGCCGAATGCGATAATTTAGGCAACCTAATAAACAAGATAGTATGACAACTTCAACTCATCCAACAATTCCGGTAAATGGTCAATTTATCGTAGACGGAAACAATGTAATCAAGACGTCTCAAAACGACATAGAGGCTGGATATGTGCAGTTCTCTCTTTCAGTAGCAAGCAATATTTCGTGGTGGAAAGGCATCAAGATTTTTGATAAAACAGGCAATATGGTTGCGTTGATTTCTACCCAGGACAATGATCGTGGTCCGAATTCTTCCAGAAAGATGCCTCTTGGCGATTTCGGTGACCAGATCCGATTGGAAATTTGGAAGGCCAAAGGTGCAGGAATTCACTGGAATCTAGACACCGTATGGGTCAATCTATCGGAATGTAGTGGCAAAAACACGCTGTTCTACTGGGTAAACGATTGATCTTACTGGTATTCTCTTTTAAAAAAGTGTTCGACCTGACTGTCTGCTGATAGGTTTCAGCCCCGAACACAGCACACAAAAAGCTTCAGTTAAACACTGAGGCTTTTTGTGTGCCTTGTTTCGAACTAACCAATGCATCTCTTACCACAGTTAGCTATTAGCGGCAACAAAAGGCCGGCAAAACTCTCATTTTGGTTACAACATCCTTGGATTTGGATACATCCAACCCCCTCTCCTTTCTCACCTTTGTGTCATCACATTTTGTAACATAAACCCACGGACAAATGACACAGCGAAAAATTGCCTTGGTTACTGGCGGAAGCCGCGGCTTGGGCAGAGACATGGCCATCAACATTGCCAAAAAAGGCATCGATGTGGTACTTACTTACCACACCAACCAATCAGCAGCTGAAGCGGTTGTGGCCGAAATAAACAGCGCAGGCAACAAAGGATACGCATTGCAACTGGATAGCAGTAACACAAAATCCCTTGATGCTTTTTACCACCAACTTTCGGATTACCTGCAATCACAATACGGCAGGGCGCATTTTGACTATTTAGTCAACAATGCCGGCACGGGTATTCAAACACCTTTTGCAGAAACCACCGAAGAGCAGTTTGATGAGATGATGAACATCCATTTCAAAGGCGTTTACTTTTTGACCCAACAGGCACTGCCTTTCATGAATGACGGGGGCAGCATCATCAACGTTTCCTCTGGGTTGGCACGGTTCTCCTTTCCCGGTTACTCGGCCTACGCTTGCATGAAGGGTGGAATTGAAGTTTTTACGCGTTATCTTGCCAAAGAGTTAGGCAGCAGAGGCATTACGGCCAATGTGGTAGCTCCCGGAGCAGTCGCAACAGATTTTGCCGGAGGCTCCAACAAAACCAACGAACAAAAAAGGGGGCTTATCTCCAACATTACCGCGTTGGGTAGAGTGGGCGAACCGGAAGACATTGGCGGCATAGTAGCCTTCCTGTGTACTGAAGATGCGCACTGGATCAACGCTCAACGCATTGAAGCTTCCGGAGGAACCTTGATATAAATTGCATGCACAAAATCAACTCCATCAGCGATTACCACCAACTGGCAGGTCTCCCCAAACCGGAGCACCCGCTGGTTAGTTTGGTGGACTACAGTCAAGTAAATTACCAGACAGATGAGGACGCGATCAGCTTGGTGTCTAGTCACTATTCGATTGCCATGAAAAGAGGTGTGAATGGGAAAGTCAGGTACGGTCAGCAGCAATATGATTTTGACGAAGGCTTGATGTCTTTTATCGCACCGGGACAGGTGATCAGTGTGAAGGTCAACCGCGATCCCGCAACCAAACCAACCGGCTGGATTTTGCTCGTTCATCCCGATTTTCTCTGGAACACGCCTTTGGCAAAAAAGATCGGGCACTACGAGTTCTTTGGATACCATATCAAAGAAGCTTTGTTCTTATCTGAAAAGGAAGAGCTTTCGATAATCGGCATCTTGCAGAACATCCGAGAAGAATACCATACCAACATTGACCAGTTCAGTCAAAATATCATCGTTGCACAAATCGAAGTGTTGCTCAACTATGCCGAACGGTTTTATCAGCGGCAGTTCATCACCCGTCAAATTTCCAACCATGAGATACTGGGTCGCTTGGAGGAACTATTGACGCGGCATTTTGAACAGGACAATTTGGTGCATGCGGGGCTTCCTGCGGTTCAGGATATGGCGGAACAGCTCAACCTATCTCCCAACTATTTGAGCAGCCTCCTCAAGGTTCTCACCGGACAAAACACACAGCAACACATCCACGACAAGCTCATCAAAAAGGCCAAAGAAAAGCTTTCAACGACACAACTCTCCGTGAGTGAAATAGCCTACGATTTGGGCTTTGAGCATTCCCAATCGTTCAGTAGGTTGTTTAAAAACAAGACCAAGCTTTCACCGTTAGAATTTCGGCAAACGTTCAATTGACAGTTGGAAAGGGGCAAATAGTCAGCTCGTCAATTCAAATCAAAAGTGTCCTTCATTTTGTCCGAAGACAGAAGCTTGCTGAGATTCTTCATCATGTCGGGGCCTTCCAAAAATGGATGTTCCTGAAAAAGCTGTTGATACTGACTGATGATTGCTCCTGAATAGTCTTCTACTTTTTTGTCCAACACCTTTTGCAAGGTGGTCAAACGATTTTTTTGAAAGGTCAATTTTACCGGGTCCACGTACCCTGCCCGAATGAAGCCAGCTGTCTTCCGGGCACACCGGCACGGATTGTTTTTGTTGACCAATCCGCACTTATCATTCATAAATTCGTAAAGCTGCTTTTTAGCACGGTGCAGTCTTACCCGAAAGTTTTCACGAGACATTTCCATGATTTCCCCGCCTACTGTATCCGGGAATTCGAACAACTCTCCCAGAATGTAAATCAACCGTTGCTCCCGATCAAGGCAAAGGAGCATTCCCTTCATGCAACTCAGTTTGGCTTCGTTGACCAATAGCTTCTCTTCGACCCCATAGGTATGTGTCGAAATCAATTCGTCCGGTGTTTGATCAAGCCCTTGTCCGAAAACAGCAAAGCTGAGGTTGGGGTCTTCATTCCTGCCGCGTTTCATGTTCAAAAACTGGTTTTTTACGATGCGGTAAAGCCAGGTTCTGAAATTGCTTTCCTGCCGAAAGGTGTTCAATTTGGTCACCATTTTTATGAGCGCCTCTTGCATCAGATCCGAAGCATCATCTGCATCTCCCAACAGTGACAGGGCAACATTAAAAATGTAATGCTGGTGTTTTTTTACCAGCTCTTCCAGCGCTGCCTTACTTCCGTCTAGCGCTTTTTCGATGAGTTCATTGTCATTTGCCATAGTGGAATCGATCACAAAACCATCCCGCCCAAGGCGGAATGGTTTGATTAAAGTACTTATTTCTTTGCTACAAAATTGGCATAGGGATTATCAAAAACGATGAGCCAACCTCCTTTCGGCTGCCGCTCCAGCATAACCACCGAAACTCCTGAATCGGAAATGGGTGTCCCGTCCGGAGCAGTGCCGCTCATCTTCCAGTCCGAAATATGCATGGCTTTGTCGCCATTTACAAATACCTCGTGTTTCCCAAAGACAATCTGAGGCCCCGCCATTACCAAATTGGCAAACATGCTTCTAAGTTCTTCCAAATTGGTAACTGGTGTTTCAGGCTGCATCACCACCAGTGGTTCAGGGGTGTAACATGCCATAATTCCATTCACGTTTTTAGCCTCAAAATAACCACCCATCTGTTCGAGAAAGGCAATGATTTCTGTCTGATCTTTTTCTACTTGGCTTGTTTGTGCAATTGTTGTTGTTGTCATAATTAAAATAATTAGAATTAAACTTGATTTAACCGTGTTCATGTTGTTTGTTTCTTGCTTAGACACCAGTTTAAATCAGCTGTTACAGTTTGTCTCAAAAAAAGATCGCCAGTCCTGATTTTCCGATCCCAAAGACCAATAATAAGACGGTTCCACCCCTGCCTCGGAAAAGTGTTTTTCTTCTGATGATTTGTCTTATCTTTTTGACTCGAATCAGATCACTTTTGAGCAGTAGTCATTGGAGAGAAAATGAGCCGTTCCAACGAAATGCCCCGATATTAAATCCATCAGCCAATTGCTTGGAGCATTTGGTTTTTAGAAGCCTAACCAGCAGCTGGTCAACGTTATTGACGTTAAAGCCTGCGGTTCTGAATAATGATTTTTGTTATTGAAATTTGAGACGCATTGAACGTTGAATCATAAAAAAATATGACACAGATAGATAAGTCAAAACCGGTGATGGTGACTGGAGCCAATGGATACGTAGCGAGTTGGTTGGTGAATGACCTCCTTCAAGAAGGTATCACCGTTCATGCCGCTGTCAGGGATCCGAACAACGATAAAAAGATTGGTCACTTAAAAGAAGCCGCTGCTAATTCAAAGGGCGAAATCAAATTCTTCCAAGGAGATTTGTTGACTCCCGGCTCCTACAAAGAAGCCATGGAAGGATGTGAGTTGGTTTACCACACTGCCTCCCCTTTCACACTTAACGTAAAGGATCCGCAGAAGGAATTGGTAGATCCGGCATTGCTGGGAACGGAAAATGTACTCAACACCGCCAAGGAAGTTGCCTCGGTCAAACGCGTAGTGGTTACCAGCAGTTGCGCAGCCATCTACACCGATGCGATAGACTCGGTGAATGCGCCTGGTGGACAGCTGACCGAGGATATCTGGAATACCTCTGCATCTCTGGAATACCAGCCTTATTCCTACTCCAAAACACTGGCAGAAAAAAAGGCCTGGGAAATTGCAAAAAGTCAAGATCAATGGGATTTGGTCACCATCAACCCCTGCGGTGTTTTTGGCCCGGCATTGAACCCACACAACACCACCTCGGAAAGTATGAACATCCTCAAAATGTTGGGTGGAGGAGAAATGAAAGCTGGTGCTCCTAAAATGGGTTTTGGTATTGTCGATGTTCGTGATGTGGCCGCAGCCCATTACAAAGCTGGCTTTGTTCCCGAAGCTCAGGGCCGCTACATAACCGCAGCTCACAATACTGACTTCCTGGAAATGGGTACGGTCTTGCTTCCTAAATACGGTGATAAATTTCCCTTGCCTAAAAAAGCCCTTCCCAAGTGGCTGTTGATGCTGGTTGGTCCAATGGCCAACAAATTATTTACGCGAAGGTTCATCCGGAACAATGTGAATGTGCCCTGGAAAGCAGACAATTCAAAAATCAAAAAGGAGTTGGGCATAACGTTTCGACCGATGAAGGAAACCATGGAAGATTCCTTTCAAGTGTTGATTGACGAGGGAATATTAAAAGCAAAATAAAACGGGCAATACCCATAAAAGATGGACTTACTTGAACACACAGCCCAATGGGCGAAGGGCGATATGCTGCAAGGAAGAATTATGTTGGGAATCGGCCTCTTACTGTTAGTAGCAGCCGTTGCCATTTTCAAGAGCAACCACCTGTTTTTCAAAGGAACGCTCATTCCACTAGGGTTGCTCCTGGTTATCATGATGGGCTATGGCGGGTTTCTGGCATTCACTCGTCCGGGACACCTGCAAAAGGTTGAATTGTTGGCCAGGGAGAATCCGCAAGAAGCTTTTAACGCGGAGCACGCAAAAGCTGAAAAAGACAACAAAGCCTATACCATGCTCAAACCCATCTGGATAGGTTTGATTTTAGTGACTGCCGGCTTGTACTTTGTGTTTCCCACTTACTACCTCAAAGGATTATCAGCAGGTCTGATCTCCCTTTTTTTGGCCGTATTTATCATTGACTCGGCCCTTCATTATCGATTGGCTCCATATCTACAGGCTCTTTCAGAATTTATCAAAAGCAGCCAGCCGGGCCTGTGACCGGGTCTGTTAGAAATTACCTTATCGAACAGCTTCCAGTGGCGGTCGGGAAAGGATGGCAGGGAACGAATACCACAACGACCTTTCCAATCTGCTTTCTTTTTAACATATTACACCACAATTGAAGTAACATCCATGGAACTACACGAAGTACCTGATAGCGGTTGGAAAGGAATCGTCTCCCATTGGAGATCAGATGCCCTGGCTGCGATCAGTGTTTCTCTCGTGGCCTTGCCACTTGGATTGGGAGTGGCTGTTGCTTCGGGTGCTCCACCCATAGCAGGTTTAATCTCAGCCATTATCGGTGGAATTGTTGCCACACTGTTTCGGGGAAGTAACCTGGCCATCAACGGTCCCGCTGCAGGCCTCATCGCTGTCATTCTCTCAGCCATCTATTCTTTGGATGACGGGTCTGGCCAAACGCTCAATTATGTATTGGCTGCCATCTGCATCGCTGGGGTTATACAGGTTCTGCTGGGACTTTTAAAACTGGGGCAAATAGCCGAGATAATACCTTCCTCCGTGATTCAGGGAATTATGGTGGCCATTGGTATCATCATCTTCTCTACCCAGATTCATGTGGCGATGGGTACCCATCCTGTGGGCAATAATACCATTGAGCTTTTAAAGGAAATTGTGACCCAAATTCACAACATTCACCCGGTCATATTTGGGATCTCCGCTGTCGGTATTGTTCTGTTGATAGTGATACCAAAAATTCAATCCCGGTTGTTGCACTATTTCCCCGCTTCCCTTTGGGTGCTGATCATCTCGGTGATAGCAGCTTATGTATTTGATTTTTTCGACCCACACACCATTGATTTTTTGGGCAGGACCTACCCCATTGGCCCGCAGCAGTTGATCACGATTCCAGACAATTTGCTGGATGCAATTATGTTTCCAAATTTCAACAGGATAGGTGACTACCAGTTTTGGTTAGCCGTCTTGTCCATCTCACTCATTGCTTCGATTCAGACGCTGGCGATGGCCAAGGCAGTGGACAAATTAGACCCGTACAAACGTAAAACGAACCTGAACAAAGACCTGATCGGTGTAGGACTGGCAACAGCGATATCAGGAGCAATTGGAGGGTTGCCCATCATCACTGTTATCGTACGAAGCACGGTCAATGTAAACAACAATGCCAAGACCAAATGGTCTAATTTCTACCATGGTATTCTCCTTATTGTCTTCCTATTTATACTGGCTCCCATCATCCAAAAGATCCCGCTGGCAGCCCTGGCCTCCATCTTGGTTTACATTGGATTTCGACTGGCCTCTCCGACCGTATTCAAGAAAATCTATAAAATGGGTTTGGAGCAACTCATCTTTATGCTGGTAACCATTGCCATTACGCTTTACTCCGATCTTTTGTTGGGCATTCTCGGTGGAACGTTATTCACCCTGCTCGTTCACATCCTGCTGTCGCGCATGCCGGTGGGTGATTTTTTTAAGCAATCTTTTTCCAATGAATCCAATGTCTTTCTGACAAAGCAGGGCAACTACAACCTAAAAATAGAGGGCATCGCCAGTTTCCTCACCATCCCCTACATTGGCAAGCTCACCAATACAATCCCCCCAGGCTCCAATGTAAACATTGATTTATCCAACACCAGACTGGTCGGGACGACTTTTATGGACTATTTGATAGATTACCTGAATATTCAACGAGGTGCAGGTGGGAATGTCGTCATCACGGGCTTGGATGCCCATGTTTCCTCCTCGACTCACAACAGGGCTTTGAAGATTTCCTTAGACAGCTACTCCACCAAACTATCTCCCAGGCAAGTGAGGTTGCAGAATTTGGCCAAAGAGAAGGAGTATCAATTTACCAGCCAGGTCGATTGGAATACCTCCTATTTAAAGAACTTTCACTTTTTCGAAATCAGGCCCATCGAACGGAAATCCAATTGCATTCAGGGATCATTTAAGCAATTGAATGTGTCCTGGGAATTGGCCGATGTCACGTTCAGCGAAGGAGCCGCTTTTACTGCCGAAGTCTTTACGACCACGGTTATGGTGGTAAAATTGAACAAACAGATTCCTGTTTTCTCCATGGAAAAGGAAGGGGTCATTGACAAAATATTTGACCGCGTAATGGCCTTTACCGGCTACCAGGATATCGACTTTAATATGTATTCCGGATTCTCCAAGAAGTTCCTCATCATGGGAAAAGACGAAGAAGAAATCCGGGCATTTTTTGTGGATGAAATCATTCAATTTTTTGAAAACCACCAAATCTATCATTTAGAAAGTAATGGAGAAGCCATCGTCATATTTGACAAAATCAAATTGGCCAGAACTGATGAAACCATTGCCTTGATAGAATATGGCGAACAACTTTCCAAACTGATGGTGGGGCGATGATCGCAACAACTCCTGCGGAGCGGGCAAAAACCTACCTCAGGTTTGCAAAATCACTTAAGATTGGCGTCAAAATAGTCCGTAAATAAAAAAAGTTTTATTTTTTTTCTACGACTAACGCGTCATTACTGGAGATGAAGATGCCATTACAATCGCCAAACTATAGCTTTCCAACTCCTAAAATTAATTTAACATATTTTAACTCACACCTCACCCTACTTTTGCGTCATACGTGTGGCGATGGTGCAAACCATTTGCCTGTTAACCCTATTTACTAATTTTTAATTCTTACCCCCAAACATGAAAAGATTATTGTTCTTTTTAGGCGCAATAATGCTAGCCCCACTGGCATTTAGTCAAACAACTTATTTAGTGAGTGGGCCCACAGCGGGCCAAGGTCCTTTGATCAACAACACATCAACCGGCACGACCACTGGATGGACAAAAATTCATGAAGATTCCGACTATGGAGGAGCTTCAGTCAATTCCTGGTCAGATGCTACCGCCATTGGATTCCCGTTCGATTTTTACGGAACTCCTGTGGATTCTTTTTGCGTCAGTAAAAATTTCCTGCTGACGTTTAACACATCTTTAGCTACTACGGCCCTGACTGCTAACATTGATACCAATGCAGCCATGCCATTCTCCGGGCTTCCCGACAGCACCATCGCTTACTTTTGGGGAACCTTTTCCAATGGTACAGCTCCTCTTGGCTCCAACGATGATGTGTGGACCAGAACGTTTGGAACAGCTCCCAACCGCCAATTATGGGTTGAGAACTTTTCCTACGAAGCTGACGGACAGACTTTCTGCTACAACTATGTGGTATTGGAGGAAACGACCAATAATATCTACATAGTAGATGCCCGAAACAATACTACTGGAACCGGCACCAGAACGGTTGGTGTTCAATTGGATGGATCTACGGCAAGTCAACATCCTTCTTCCCCAAACATTGCCTCTATTAACGGCAACACGACCAATCCCTGGCCTAATGTTGATTACTACACACTGAACCCGGTTTTGTTGGTTCCTAACAATGCTTCAATCTCCAACATTGTACACCCAAATCTTCCCATTTGCCCCGGAACTGACAGTGTGGTCGTTGAATTGACCAACACTGGTTCTAACATACTTGATTCAGTCATGATCACTGCAAGTATCAACGGTTCATTGCAAACTCCGATAAACGTAACCGGTTTATCTCTGGCGTCTTTTGCCAGTACGACTGTGAATATTGGCAACATTACTTTCGCTGCTGGAGTTACCTACAATTTTCAGATTTTCACCTCTTTGCCAAATGGTGCAGTGGACGGCAACCCTGCCGATGACACACTTACTGTGAGTGGCGTTCAAACAGGACTTGCCGGTGCTTATACCATCGATGCAGCCAGTCCAACTGCAGGAACCAACTATCAAAGTTTTAACGATGCAGCTGCTGACTTAGACAACCGCGGTGTTTGTGGACCTGTGACATTGACCGTTGCGCCCAGCTCTGGCCCTTACAACGAACAAGTAACCCTCGAAGAAATTGCCGGAACTAGTGCCATCAATACTGTTACCTTCAAAGGAAACCTGGAAACGCTGACATTTGCTCCTATCGCTGCCGACCGGCATCTGATTAAACTGGATGGAGCTCAATATGTAACCATCGATAGCCTGACCATTGTTGGTACAGGAACCACTTACGGTTATGGTGTACTGCTGACGAACGAGGCAGATTTCAACACCGTCTCTAATTGTGTGATTGACCTGACGGCTGTGACCAGCACATCCAGTGCCAACAGCTCAGGGATACTTTCCAGTGGTTCTACCACCAGCGCAACTACCGGAGCAGACAACACCAATTGGTCTGCTTTTTCCGGTAATACCATTCAAGGTGCCTATTATGGCATCCGACTCAATGGTGCCACCGGTGGATTGGATGCAAAAGGAAATGTTGTTCTTAACAACACCATCCAGGATTTCTACTCTTATGGTGTTTACCTTGACGACAACGACAGTACGCAGGTTATTGGAAACGATATTTCCCGGCCAAACCGTACATCCGTTACCACCTTCAACGGAGTGTACCTAACGGCAGGCAACCGGGACATCGACATTGAGAAAAACCGCATTCACAACACCCACGGCAATGCCTCCAGCCTGACAGGCTCATCGTATGCCATTTACTTCACAGGTTGTGATGCTCCAGTCGGTCAGGAAAACCGAGCGGTCAACAACCTGGTATATGACTTTAACTCTAACGGTACCATCTACGCTTTATACAACTCAAGCAGTAACGGTGCCTACTACTACCACAACTCCATTTCGCTAGACCACACTGCTGCTACAGCAGGTACAACGCGTGGCTTTTACCAAACTACCACGGCTAGCAACATCGATGTTCGAAACAACATCTTTTCGATTACTCGTGGCGGATCAGGCATTAAACATGGCCTGTACTTTAATTCCACTGGTTCAACGATTACATCGGATAACAATGATATTTACGTCAACAGTGCTGGTAGTGGAGCCCAACGTATCGGCCGCTATGGCACTACTGAATTTGCGACACTCGCCAACTGGCAAACGGCCAACAGCAATGCCTACGACCAAAACAGTGCAGACAGCAACCCACTTTTTGTGAGCGCGGCAACTGGAGATTTGACTCCAGGAGGTTTGGCCATCAACAACCTTGGAGCCAACCTTGGAATTGCTGAGGATTTCTTTGGAGTAGCACGCGGTGCAACTCCCGATCCTGGAGCCATCGAATTTTCCGGTCCAGATAACAATGCTTCAATTTCAGACTTGATCAACCCTGTTGCTCCATTGTGTTCCGGAACAGATAGTATTGTGGTTGAATTGACCAACCTGGGTAACAACACCCTGAATTCAGTGACTGTCACTGCGAGTATTAACGGCTCGGTGCAAACTCCCATTAACCTTACCGGGCTTTCTTTGTTACCGACTGCTTCGATTAATGTCAACGTTGGCAACTTCACTTTTGCTACCGGAACTGTGTACGATATTCAGGTATACTCTTCCCTACCAAATGGTTTAATCGATGGCAACTTTCCAGATGATACGCTGACGTTGAATGGAATAGAAACCGGACTATCCGGTGCCTACAGCATCAACTCGGCCAGCGCCACAGGCGGAACAAATTTTCAAAGTTTCACCGATGCAGCTGATGCCTTGAACGACCGCGGTGTTTGTGGACCAACTGTCCTCACTGTTACTCCTGGTTCAGGACCTTACAACGAACAATTGGACCTCAATATCATTACGGGTGCTGACGTGGTTAATACTGTTACGTTTAAAGGCAGCCTCGATACATTGACGTTTGCTCCAGTAACCTCCAACAGGTATGTAGTCAAATTGGATGGAGCACAATACGTTACCATTGACAGCCTTGTGATTGTTGGTACCGGAACAACTTACGGTTACGGTGTACTTTTAACGAACTCGGCTGATTACAACACGGTGACCAATTGTCACATTGACATTTCTTCCGTTACGAGCACGACTTCAGCGAACAGTGCTGGTATTGTATCAAGCGGTTCGGTGACCACCACAGCCAACGGCTCTAACAGCACCAATTGGTCGACTTTCTCTGGCAACACCATTGTCGGAGGCTACTATGGTGTTCGACTCAACGGAGTTACTGGCGGGTTGAATGCAAAAGCAAACAGCGTTCTGGACAATGACATTCGCGACTTTTACTTCTATGGTGTCTACCTTGATGATACGGATAGCACACAAGTTATTGGCAACGACATTTCCAGAGCCAACCGTGTGTCAGTTGGTACCTTTACTGGTGTTTACCTCACCGGAGGTAACCGCAGTATTAGCATTGAGAAAAACGAGATTCACAATACCCACGACAATGCTTCCAGCCAAACTGGTGCCGCATATGGTATTTATTTCTCCGGTTGTGATGCTCCGGTGGGACAAGAAAATGTTTCCGTTAACAACGTGATTCACAACTTCAATGGCAACGGGACCATTTATGGTATCTACAACTCCAGCAGTAATGGCGCGTACTACTACCACAACAGTGTTTCAGTAGACCACGCAACAGCAACAAGCGGAACTACACGCGGTTTCTACCAAACAACAACAGCCAGTAACATTGCATTCCAAAACAATGTTATTTCTGTGACCAGAGGAGGAAGCGGCACCAAACACGGGGTTTATTTTAACGCCACAGGTTCCGCGATTACCGCTGATTACAACGTCATCTACGTTAACAGTGCTGGCTCTGGGGCGCAGTTCACCGGCCGTTATGGAAGTACTGATTTTGCTACGTTCGCCAACTGGCAAACAGCCAATTCCAATGCCTTTGATCAGAATGGTGTGGGCTCCGACCCAACATTCATCAGTGCATCAACTGGCGACCTTACTCCCAGCAGTCCACTCATCAACGACATTGGCACAAACTTGTCCATCGCTGATGATTTCTTTGGTGTGGCTCGAGGAGCGACTCCAGATCCGGGAGCTATTGAATTTACTCCAATCAGCGATGACCTGGCGTTGATTCAATTGCTTTCTCCAAATGCCAACGTATGTAGTTTTTCAGCAACAGATAGTGTTACCATTATTGTTCAAAATATTGGACTAACCACTGTGACCTCTTTTACGGGTGGGTATGTACTGAATTCCGGTACTCCGGTAACACAAACGTTCTCTGGATTGAACATCGCTTCCGGACAGTCCGATACATTGACCTTTTCTACGGCTGCCAACCTTTCAACTGGATTTAGCCACGATTTTGATTTGTATGTGGATTACACGGGCGACCTGAACAATGCCAATGATTCTATTAACGGGTTGAACCTTTCCATCACCGCTCCACTTGCTACTCCGTATTTCGAAGATTTTGAAACGCTTAGCAATGAAGACAACAGTGCATTGAACAACGGATGGTTTGGTAATCAAACATCAGACCCACGTTGGGAAGCTGAAGATGGAGCAACCGCCAATGAAAACTCCTCCAACACTGGTCCTTTCTGGGATCACACCATAGAAGGATTTGCAGGAGGTATCTACATGTTCATGGAAACATCCAGCGGTGTAACCGGACAAGAATCTGAGCTCGTTAGTCCTTGCATTGATTTGGCCGGATTGAATGACCCACAGGTAAGCTACTGGTACCACATGTTTGGTGTGGATATGGGTGACTTGTTCCTGGATGTTAGTACTGACGCAGGTGCTTCCTGGACTGCCATCGATTCATTGATTGGAGAACAGCACCTGGCTGGTGATTCAGCTTGGTTGCAACACAGCGTAGATCTTTGTTCTTACACAGGGCAAGTAGTCAAATTTCAATTCCGTGGCAAGAGAGGTTCCGACTTCACTTCAGACATGGCCATTGATGACTTTAGGGTTTTCAACTTCGCTCCGCCAAGTTTGATCGCTGCTGACACTGCTTGTGCTGGTGACTCCATTTTACTCGACCCTGGTGCAGGATTTGCTTCTTACCTGTGGTCAACAGGCGCTACCACACAGACTATTTATGCTTCGGTATCCGATACATTCCATGTAACTGTTGGTGGCGGTTGTACGCCTTTATCTGATTCCAGCATCATCACCATCAGCAATCCACAAATTGCTTTGACTACGACCAACATCAGTTGTAACGGTCTGGCAGATGGTACTGCGACAGCTGCGGTTTCAGGAGGTTTGACACCTTACACTTACGCCTGGTCGAACAGTGGCACCACTGCCTCCATTGGCAATTTAGCTGCTGGTACTTACACGATTACAGTCGTTGATTCATTTACTTGTTCTTCGGTAGATTCAGTCATTGTTGCTGAGCCAGCTCTACTGGTGGCTACAACAACTGTAGACAACAATGTAAGCTGTAATGGAGATGCTGATGGTGGAGCAACAGTTACTGCTGCTGGTGGCACCATGCCTTACTCCTATTTATGGTCAAACACTGACACTACAGCCTCCACTTCGGGACAGCTTGCAGGAACTTATACTGTAACGGTTACTGACACGAATGGATGTGTAGATTCTACCACTGTCACTATCACCGAGCCAACCGCACTTACATTAAGTGTCAACGGTACAGATGTTACTTGTGCTGGAGATAACGATGGCTCAGCTGCGGCCAATGCCGGAGGTGGTACTTCTCCTTACGCCTACCAATGGAATGATTTGGCAGGACAAACTACCATGACAGCCTCGGCTTTGAACATCGGCACTGTCTCAGTAATCGTGACCGATTCCAATGGATGTACCATTGAGGATTCAGTGGTTATCGGTTCTGTCAATCCATTGCCTGCTGTTAGCATCACTGCCAGTGCGGATTCTGTTTGTCTGGACTCTGTGATTGTATTGGATGCAGGAGCTGGATTTACTGCCTATGCCTGGTCTAACAGTGACATCACGCAAACCACTACGGTCAACGCAACAGGAACCTATTTCGTGACTGTTACGGATGACAATGGGTGTCAAAACGTAGACTCTATCAGCGTTACGGTGTCAGGTATCTGCATCGGTTTGGAAGAGCTGTTCGACAATGTGTCGGTACGGTATTACCCCAACCCAACAGACGGACTGCTAAACGTTGAAGTCATTGGGCTGGAAGGCGAAGACCTGAACGTGCAGGTGATGAGTATTCATGGACAAATCATTCACGAAGAAAATCAAAACAACCTGGGTCACCAGTTCCAACGTCAAATCGATTTGTCGAATGAAGCCTCTGGCATCTACTTCGTCAAACTGACAACGCGTGGAAAATCCAGTATAAGCCGTATTTCGGTTCAATAGCTTTCCCATTTAATTCACTGATTGAAAGCCGTCCCGGTCTACTCGGGACGGCTTTTTTGATGGAATAGAGTTGCTGAAAAATGAATTGGTCTACAACGGAAAAGGAACTCCATTCCTCCTTTTGAATCGAAAAACACAGGACCATCTATAATGATAAAACAACAAAGTCCGTCCCGATTACTCGGGACGGACTTTGTTTGTTCCGCTGGGGACTAGTAAGCGGTTTAGAATTGCAACTACTTGCTGATGATCATTTTGCGAACCACCGAATAATCGCGTGTAGCTCCCTGAACCTCTATGCTGTAGAAGTAAATTCCCGGAGCAACTCCTGCCGCATCCCAGGTTACTTTGTGTGTTCCGGCAGCACGTGTGTCATTCACAATCACAGCAACTTGCTGTCCGTGCAAAGAAGTCACCCTTAATTTGACCGCTCCTGCTTCTGGCAGCGTAAACTGAATATCAGTAGAACCAGTAAATGGATTGGGCATGTTAGGTTTCAACTCGAAGCCATCGTCTAAAGGAATCAATTCGCCAGCTCCAGGGAATTCGGTCATGTCACTTTTGCCGCTACATCTAGCAGCAAATTGGATGTTGTCAATGGCGAAATCATTACCAGCAAACGCGGTATTGTTATCAAACATCGACAGATCAGCTGTAGTAGAAGACCCGGAAAACCAGTAAGTACAAACATCTACCCAGTTAGCTCCTCCGCCCCAAACAGGCGAAGCAGTAGCACCGGTACAAACCGGACAAGTAAGCGGCAATTGCGTTCCGTTTACTCTGAAATCAATCAATGGATCGTTGGGGTTGTTAACCACGTTCAACGCTTGGAATGAAATGCAATAAATCGTGTTTGGAATGACACTGATGGTTTGTTTCCAAAAAGCATTGCCTGGAATTGTGTGTCCATCAACAACCAAAATATTGCCAACACCACTGGGGTCAATCCCCGTAAAGGCTCCGCCTGAATTACACAGAAAAGCATCATTAACAACAGCCACTTCACCTGAACTACTAAAGACACTCGAACGGTAAACATAGTCTGTTGTAAACAATTGAGGCACTGTCGCATGGTCTAGATCAAATCCTGGATTTTGAATCAGGTTCGCACCACAAATCGAAGTACAGCACTCACAATCCTCTACGGTAATTGTCACTTGATCGGAATCCGTGCAAGTTCCATCGGTCACAACAACTGTGTAAGTGGTCGTAGTCGAGGGACTGGCTGTTGGGTTGGCTATGTTGGGGTTGCTTAATCCGGTGGTAGGTGTCCACGAAAATCCTGTACCTCCGGTAGCATTGAGCACAGTACTCCCTCCTGTGCACATGGTAACATCCAAACCAGCATCCGCAAAATTAGCAGTTACGGTCACCTCCACATCAGCTGATTCCGTGCAACCGTTGGCATCCGTCACCACCACCGTGTAAGTGGTTGTTGCAGTAGGTGTAGCCGTAGGGTTACAAATACTGGTGTTACTGAGGCTCGGGTCAGCATTCCACTGACAAGAAACGCCACCACTGGCACTGAGTACTACACTACCTCCCGGGCAAACATTAACATCATCCCCGGCAGCGGCAAAACCAGCTGGTACAAACACCCTAACATTGTCCGAAGCAGTACAACCATTCGCACCAGTAACAACTACAGTGTAGGTTGTAGTCATGGACGGAGATGCAATCGGATTGGCAATATTGGTAGCACTCAATCCTGTAGGCGGGCTCCATTGATAGCTGTCGCCAAGGACACCAGTACTGGCATTGAGTTGGGTAGAAGATCCAGAACAGACGGCCACAGGACTTCCGGCATTTGCTGTTGGGGCGGGTTCGACTGTTACTGTAACCTGCGCTTCATCGGTGCAAGCATTGCCATCGCTCACCACAACGGTGTAAGTGGTCGTAACCAATGGGCTGGCTGTTGGGTTGGATATATTGGGGTTGTCCAATCCTGCAGACGGACTCCATTGATAGTTGTCGCCAGGGTCACCAGTACTGGCATTGAGCATGGTTCCTGTTCCTTCACAAATCGTTACATCGTTGCTCACAGAGACCGTTGGGCCAGTCACTTCAGTCAGGTTGGTTGATGCTGTGGCCGTACAACCATTCGCATCGGTCACGATCACGGTATACGACATCGGGCCCGATATGGTAGCAGTCGGATTTTGAATGGTGGTAGAGTTTAGTCCGGTTGCTGGAGTCCACTGGTAAGTAAAAGGAGATTGTCCGCATTTAGGATCTGCGAATAAATCAACATCGGAACCAGCGCAATACGTTTGATTCTCAGGAGATATCACCACATCCAATGTTTGTCTGAAAGAGATATTGTCTAACCCAAAGGAATTGCCCTGGGCCATTGCGTTTATATTTTGAATCTCGATGATTGCTGTGGGATTAGTTCCTGATGTCCAGGTACCGCAAATCGTTACCCAATCACTTGCGTTACCCGAATAGGTTAACGTAGTCGGAGTGCCACTGGAAACACCATCCACAACAAAATCCAATATAGGTAAGTTGTTGAATTCCAGAGCTCGCACCATAAAGGAATAACAATACTTGGTATTGGGCATTACCGGAACAGTTTGTCGCCAAGGCGCTTGCCCAGAGGTAACGCTTCCATCCACTACCAAAAAATAGGAGCCGCCCGAAGGTCCTGGCACTCCCACAAAAATGGGGTTGGCGGTCGCAGCATTGTTGCGAATGCTGGTTTCGCCTGGAAAATTAAAGAACACGGGAGGATTGGAGGACATGTAGGTGTAATCAGTCGCAAATAGATTGGCCGCGGCTGAATTGTTGGGCGGATTAAACATTTCAAAATCGCCATTTTGTATGATACTTGGACAAGCATCGGTGCAACAGATACAACTTTGTGCGTTGGCTGTTGACGCCACTAACTGAAATGCCATTAGCAATCCAGCGAGTCGCAGGGTAAAGGTTTGGTATGAGAATCTCATGATAAAAGAATGATTAATGGTTGCCTACTCTCTTACGGCTTTTCGGCATCTGCCAACCTGCTGGGGGAGATTTGCAGGTGAATGCAAATAGGCTCGGATTGGCCACAATCGCAACAGTGGTCGAGAAGCCGGTTAGGAACCATTGAGAAAACGGTTGACCTGACAAAGGGTACGGGGTTGACTTATTCTGTGTGAGCGCCCAAAGCGTACTTCAAAGGAATGCGCAATTCCACTTTCGTTCCCGGAAAGTCAGGATTTTCGGAACAAGGAGAGAGGACCGTAATCAATTGGTGAGGGTGGTTGTTGGGAAACAAGAGCCGCAACCGTTTTTCAATCAATTCAATGCCTCGGGATTTGTGGCTAGATTGAGAGGGTTTGTCCTGCTGCCAACCTGCTCCATCATCTTCCACCGCTATTATCAAAAGTTCACTGTCAGACGTTATCGCTATTTTCAGATAACCTGGCCGGCCTGCTGGTATTAACCCATGCATGATGGCATTTTCGGCAAACGGTTGAATGATCATACCCGGAATCAGCACCTGTTCGGCCGATAGCTCCAAATTCACTTCAATGGCATATTCCAATTGGTCGCCAAACCTCAATTTTTCCAGCCACAAATACACTTCCAGGTAGTCCAGTTCTATCTGAAGTGGGATTTGGTGGTACTGTGTAATCTCCAAATTCATGCGGATAAGCCGCGCAAAACGAGCGAGGTAGTCGTTAGCTATTTCTGGATCTTTCCCGCGGATGTATTGCTGTATCGCATTGAGGGAGTTGAAGATAAAATGCGGATTCATACGGGCTTGAAGCGCTTGCACTTCCAATCGGGTAATCTCTTTATCGGTGGCATGAATGAGCCGCTCTTTCTTGCGCAATTGTTGCAGCCAAAATACTGGGATACCGATCAGCACCATCAAAATTACCAAAGCCAATAGTCCTCGAAACCAAAGCGTTTGTGTCCAATGTGGTGTTATCTCAAAATCAATGACCGCAGGAAGTACACTTTCATTTCCGGCAATGTCGGTGGAGAACACCTCAAACCGGTAAGTTCCGGGCGGCAGGTTTGAATAATATACCTCTGGATGTGCTGTTTTTATCCAATCCTCATCCCAGCCTACCAAGCGGTGGCGGTAGCGCATCTCCCCCATGCTTCGAAACGAAATTCCCGAAAATGTAACCGAAATATCATTGCGGTTGTGGGGTAGTTGACCAAGCTGCGCTAAATGTAGCGCTTCTCCGTTAATTCGAACTTCCTCAATGTAAGTGGACGGTGCCAATGTGTCTTCGTTCTGCCAGGAAGTATTGAAGACAGATACACCAAGGCTGGACGCTACGTACATGTTTTCCCCATCCAGGTGAATCTGGTCAATCGAATTGGAAAGAATCCCGTCCTGTTGCGCAATGCTGCCATACGCGTATTTCAGGGGGTTATGCGACAGTAGCCGAGCCCATTTTACTCCTTGCTCGGTAGCCATCCACAACTTGCCCCTGGGGCCTATCAACACCTGTTTCACTTTCATGCCATGTGTTTCTGGCAGGGTATAAATTTCCTCTGATTGGTCGTCATACCTGATCAGGCCATGACCATCCGTGCCTATCCAGACGATACCGATTGAATCAATGGCCAAATCGCGTATCGAGACTTCCAATTGCTTGTGCCTGGCCCCCAGGTATTGCTCCTCCCCGTCCGACAATCGACTCAAGCCATCTGTTCGTCCAATCCAAATGACACCATTGGGATCTGGAACACTTATATAGGCGCGTTTAGTACTGATGTTCGTTCTGGATCGACTCAATAGGTCCATCTTGAAAATTCCATTGGCCGAACTTACGATGAGGTAATTACCATCTGCTGATTGGCTCAGATGCTTCACATCCTGGCCGATGTATTCCAGGTGATCTCCTACCTTAAAAAAAGAAAATGGCTCCGTAGAATTTCGAAAATCTCTTGAGTTCTGAGCAATTTGCTCTTTCCAACTGGGGTAATTGAGATCTACGATCCAAATACCGGAATAAGACCCTATGATTAACTCATTTTTGACGGTATCTACCTGAATTTGAGTCAACCTGCCTGACCATCCCAAGTCAACGGTTTCGATGCCTTTCCCCTCCGGTTCCACCACAAACAATTTTCCTCCTTCAGCTCCCATCAGCAACCTTTTCCGATTGTCCATCCCCAGCGAATAAATCCGAGGTGCTCCCATTTCTTCTGGGAAAGAAATGTTGACAACGGGAAACTGATTGACCCAACCAGGCACAAAATAAGCTCCTATACCATATTGCAACAACCAATGGTTTCCTTCTCTATCCTCAAAGGCATGGCTTATATCCAGATTCTTGAACTGGTCGTATTGTTCCAATTTATTAAAAGAGCCATCCAGCACCACGATGCCAACGTTGGTTTTGAGCCATAAATGTTCATCCATAATCCGATTCCCGACCGGTGCAATCACAACAGCCGGCTCTCCCATTATTTGACTTATCGGGTGCTTGCTGACCATTCCTGTTTCCAACGAATAGGTATAAATATTTTGGGTCGTAACGATTACAAATTGATTTTCCGCTGGTTGGAAGAGCGGATTGACATTCGGATAATCTATGTAACGTTCCCCTTTTTGCAGGTTCAATGGAATTTTTGAAAACACACCATTCAGTTGATAATAGAGGTCCCTATCACAGAAAAACCAATGTCCTCCCTGTTCATCGGATGTCAGATAAACAGCAGTTTCCTTAAACGGGCTGTTGGAACTGTCCAGTTGGAAAAAATTGGTTTGATCGTAGCAAATAATACCAAAGGTGTAAGGCAACCAAAGTACGTTTTCCGGACCTTCTGAAATGCCCGAGATATCAGCCTCCAACAAGTCGAACGGTGGTGTAATGTGTTGAATACTGTCGTTAAAGTAACACACCAAATCAGGGCCATAACTCAACATCCATATGCGTCCTTTTACATCTTCGTAAATGTTCCATACATCATCCACAGAAAGGCCATTTTCGATGGAATAAGTCGTAAATTGACGTCCGTCATAGCGGCTCACCCCTTCATCGGTAGCCATCCACAAATAGCCCTTTCGATCTTGTAGTACTTCGTAGATATTGGAGGACGGAAGCCCACTTTCGGCATTGATGAGGCTGTAGGACTGATGCTGGGAAAAACTTCGTCCTGGATCTAATAAGAGGAACAATCCAACGAGGAGCAGCTTTGGTCCAATGCTATATTGCCTTTTCGAAACCAACAACACTGCAAAGGCAACAGCAATGGAAATCATTTCGCAGGATGGGTTTAATTGTGGGGGTTCACGTGGTGCTTCACCCGCGACAAAAATTCGGCCATCCTTCTTCGCGCAATGGGCAACATAGTGCCGTCCTCCATCACCACCCGGCCTCCATCGCTGATCGAATACAACTCCACGTGTTCCAGGTTTATCATGTGGGTTTTGTGAATCCTGAAAAGGGATGTTCCCTTCAATTGAAGTTCAAATTCCTTTAAAGGTTTGGCCACGAGCAATGATTTTTGCTGCCGCCAATGTATTGTGGTGTAATTGTTATCTGCCAGCAAATAGGTGATTTCGTTCACGTTGATCAAGGAAGTACCCATAGCATGCGACACCGCTATTTTTCGTGCGCGGTTGCCCCGGCTAGCCAAGCTGTGTTTTCTGGCCCAAAAATGTTTGATGGTTTTGCGCACTGCCTGCTTCAGCTCTTTGACATAGATAGGTTTCAAAAGATAGTCTACCGCATCTGCCTTCACTGCCTGTACTCCATAACGGTTGTAAGCCGACACAAACACCACGGCAAACTGTTGCTCGCCCATGTTTTGCAGCCACTCCACTCCTGTTGTGCCTGGAAGTACCACATCCAAAAAAACAAGATCCAATTGATGCTTCTGAACAATCACTTCGGCCTCTGCTGTGGAACCGACACAGTCGATCAGTTCTACTTCCGGACAATGGTACAAAAGCATATCCCGCAGGTTGTTCCTGGAATATTCTTCGTCTTCAACAACTATTGCTTTTAGAGGTAACATAAGAGTTGGCCACTCAGATTAGAATAAAACCGAGTAAGCGATATTTTTTTCCAGAACAATTAGGGGGAGGATGTTCTGGGGTTAAACTGTCCTGTGGAGCACCTTGTGAAGAGCATGCTCAGCGCCCGGATAATGCGATACGTCTGTATCTACTCTAACAAATATAACGAGAAAAGAGGTTGGTTCCTGACAGAAAATGTGCCTGGTTGTTGCCAACTGCTGATCATTCTGAATCTGCGTAGGCTCAGCGTTGGCTACACGAATCCTCAATTTGACAAGACGGTTCCAGCGCCAGACGGTTCGTTGTGGTTTATAAGATTAGGCTTTGCTAACCATTATCAATGGAAGAGAAAGGTCAAAAAGCCCACCTCTTGAGGTAGCAAAAGCCAACAATGCCAGGAAATCCCTAGATTGCACCTCCTCCAAATAGCAAAAAACAACAAGCATTTATGAGTCTTTTAAGGTTAATGAAACGAGACGTTGACAATCTCATGACCGAGAAAATCCAACGCATGCACGGCACCGAAATAGCAGGTAACGATACTGCGGGATTACTCATTCAATTTGCGGAGCTGAATGGATTTAAGTTTTTAGAATTTCAGGTAATCGCCCCGCTAAAAGTGAAAACATTTAAAGGATGTGTCGTGACCATAAAAGGGGCTAAAGGTTCCCTTGAAATCGAATCTGATACCATGGAGATTGACACGGACTATTCGAAATCTTTGGGGCTTGGAATCACCGAATTTGACATCGATTTAGAAGACGAGCTCATTGACATGATTAAAAATGACATCCTACAATCCATCACCATCAAAGTGGATGGAAAAATGCTGGTGCTAACTGTCAAAAATCAGGCAGAACTGCAAGCGAAAATTACTTCTGGATCTGATACTCCTCCTCAGCAATTACCAAACGAGTAAATCAATCTAAAAAAGCCTATTTCAGCGCAGCCAACCGTTGGTCGAGGTAACTTTCATCTACAGGTTTTAACTCCATGTTCGGAGGCGACCCTTGGCCAGGGACCACGTAACTTTCAAAATAATAAGCCTGGTCACCATCAAACGATATCGCCACCAGCTTGGTACCATTGGCGAAATGCTGGAGAATTGATTTATCTCGTAAGGGAGAACATGATTGGATTTTTTGAAACAGTCGGAGGATTCTGCCAGCCTCGTATTCATCAACTGCCTTCCCCCAAGTAGTTGTTTATCCAAGCTATAGGTAGGCATATAATGGAAATAAACGCAAATTTACCCTGAGCCCAGTCGAAGGGTTGCGTTTATACATACGTTGTATGCCATTGAAAAAAGAAAAACCACCACACGTTCAAGCACATTTTATTTTGTTCGTGCCTCACAAAACAAAAAGAGCTTTCACTTCCCCACCGCCACCCAAAATTTGCTAAGTGAACAAATTAATCAATTATGTTTTATATCATAATGGTCAGCTTTAAGCTGACTATTTTACTTTAAATAATTGTTTTCGTTATTATTATTTGTATCATTGTAGTCAGTTATAAGCTGACTTATATACTATGAGAGCAAAAAACATATCAACTCAATCTAATCAGATTCTGACTTATTTCAATCAAAAGGATAAGGATTGCTTTGCTTATGCTGATGCAATAAACGCATTACCTCAATCAAGCGACAGTGCCTTAAAGGAATTACTCAGTGACATGGTAAAAAGAGGCTTATTGATGCGATTGAAAAAAGGATTGTATTATATAATTCCCTTCGAAAAAGATGCTGAAACTTTTATGCCTGATTGGCACATTATTGCAGGACATATAGTAAAAGGTGCTAATCATTACATTGGATATTACTCTGCTCTTCAAATACACAACTTGATTACTCAACCATCTTTAAAAGAACAGATTGTTGTATCAAAACAAATCCGTCCTTCGACAATTAAGATAAAGAATGTCGATTTTCAATTTATTTATCACAACGAAAATCATTTTTTCGGTTCGAAAAAAATATGGATTGACAGCTTTAATAAAATACTATGTTCCGACTTAGAGAAAACGATTATTGATTGCTTATTTAAACCAGATTATGCTGGTGGAATTGTAGAAGTAGCAAGAGCTATCTATACGTCAAAAGACAAAATCAAGTACAACAAACTTTTGGAATATGCTGAAAAATTCAAATCACAAGCTGTTATTAAACGACTAGGATTCTTATTAGAACTACTAGAAATTGAAACAGAAATTATTTCAAAACTATATAAGCTAAAAACAGCTTCTTACGTTCTTTTGGATACGGAATTGCCAAAATCAGGAAAAATGATTAGCCGTTGGAGTATTCAACAAAACCTAGATACTGAAACTATTAAATATGCTATTTATACATGATTAAACCAGGAGAAATACAAAACAAAGCTCGTGAATTTGGTGTGAGAGACCAGCAGATTGAAAAAGACTATATTCTTTCATGGATTTTACAAGGAATTGCTCAACATGAAGAACTTTCTAAAACTATCGTTTTTAAAGGTGGTACAGTTTTAAAGAAAGTCTATTTCCAAGATTATAGATTTTCTGAAGATCTTGATTACACATTGGACAATAATATTTCCAACGACCAAATATTTAAATGGTTTGCAGAAGTTTTCGAATACATAAGTGAAGAAGCAAATATTCCACTCGAAATAATTGATAACAACGAGCATGAAGATGGAGGAATCAATTTTTACATCAGCTATGTTGGTCCACTTGGTGGCATAGGAGCAAACAAAAAAGTGAAAATTGATATTTCAAAAAGTGAAACTTTAGTATTTGAACCTGTCATGAATGACGTCTTTCTTGGGTATACAGACCAAGAAGATCATCAATTGCTTTGTTATTCTTTAGAAGAAGTACTGGTTGAAAAATTGCGTTCCGTAATGCAGCGAATGCAAGCTCGTGATTTTTACGACATCTGGTATTTGCTAGAGGTTCATGATATGGATCTTGATTTCTATATTAATGAATTGGTAATGATATACAAAGCTAACCCAAACCGTAAATAGATTACGTTCTCGGAGGCTACCTTTAATGTATGGAAACGTCAAAGGTAAAATCGAAGTCAGAGTTCAGCAACCTTATTCAACTTATTGAGCATTTTTCAGACGAGACAGTCTGCCGCGAGTACCTTGAAAAACTCCGCTGGCCAGATGGTCAAACCCAATGCCCACACTGCCAGAACCACAAAGTATATCGATTCAGTGATGGTAAGCGTTTCAAATGTGCTGGATGCCGCAAGCAGTTCACGGCTAAAGTCGGAACTATCTTCGAAGGCAGTAAGGTTCCACTCAGAAAGTGGTTCGTTGCCATCTATGTTATCACTAGCCACAAAAAGGGTATTTCCTCGCACCAGTTAGCAAAAGACATAGGCGTTACGCAGAAAACTGCGTGGTTTATCCTGCACAGAGTCCGTGAAATGCTGACAGAAAAGAACCCGACTTTACTTTCGGGAACAGTTCAAGTGGATGAGACTTATGTTGGTGGCAAGGAAAAGAACAAGCACCAGAACAAGAGAACAGCCCATGCGCAAGGTCGAAGTATCAAAGCGAAAACCCCTGTTTTGGGTATCGTTCAGACTGATGGAAAACTGATTGCCAAAGCTGTAAAAGACACAAAGAGCCGAACGATAATACCTGAAATGCAGGCAGTGGTAGCGTACGGAACGACCATTTACACGGACGAATACCGGGCGTATAAGCCGTTAGCGAGAATTTACGACCACCAATACGTTAAGCACTCCCAAGGTGAGTACGTAAATGGAATAGTTCACACAAACCAGATTGAAGGGTTTTGGAGCCTTCTAAAGCGTGGAATCGTTGGAGTTTATCACCATGTAAGCCCAAAACATCTTGATAGATATGTTACAGAGTTTGCTTATCGATACAATTCCAGAGATAATCAGGAAGTTGAAAGGCTTGAAAATGTAATAGAAAAGAGTGAAGGAAAGAGGCTAAAATATGTTCAATTAACAGGGAATTAGAAAAGTTCGTATATTTGGGAAATGAAAAAGGGGAGCGTCAACTCCAGTCATGGTCGGAAGATTTATTTCTTCCGACTTTTTTTGTTTTATGCACATCCGCATGTTGATATAATGCACTGACTATCAATCGATTGAGTACTGTTGTTAGACTATTTTTTTGTATCTTATA
>Ga0316204_10001263_pt1 | contig 72486 bp, 65 predicted proteins | sample 6monrhotite_MG_2_FD_205661 | JGI IMG/M metagenome (GOLD analysis project Ga0316204, IMG submission 205661) | Microbial mat bacterial communities from mineral coupon in-situ incubated in ocean water Damariscotta River, Maine, United States -... | ecosystem: Environmental > Aquatic > Marine >...
GAATAATCGCCAACGATCCCGAACCGGTCAGCGGCCAACAAAGCTGGATGGACACGGTGGTGACGGTGACCAAGGTGTAACGCCGGCGGGCGTCGGTGCCCGCTATCGTCGTTATGAGGCGCGGAAATGCGGTGCCGTTCTCAGGCGTAACAAGTCCCCGGAACGTTCGTCTCGCGAGGGCTGGAACAGGACAGTAAAATCCGTATGTCCAGACTTGTTTCAATTCATGCACGCCATGTGGCGCGAGTCCTGGCAGGCTATACTGCGAAAGGTCCACAGGCTCTTGATGTAAGCGACCAGGTGCTCCGCATCTTGCCGTGAAAGCGTCTCTTTCCATCCGATCATGCATTCATGGCGCGACGGAACGCTGAAGCCCGGCCGGACCATCGTCGGGCCAGCCAACACCGTTAATCAGGAAGAACGCAGCCCCCGGGGAATTGTAATATCGACTTTCAGCCCACCCAGTTCCGAGGCGGCGAGCCGGATATTGCCTTCATAAAGATCGGCGATATCCTTGACGATCGAAAGCCCGAACCCCGTGCCGGGCGGTGCTTCGTCCAGGCGTTTACCCCAGTTGAGGGCCGTCTCGCGCTGATTTTCCGGTATGCCGGGGCCATCGTCTTCCACGCTCACCCGCAATTTGCCGTCTGTCATCCTGGCGCTCAGGCGCACCCGGGTCTCGGCGAACTTGTGGGCGTTGGAAACCAGATTGCTGACCATTGCTTCTAAATCATGGCGCGGCATGGGAAACATCAGATCCCTGTCGCAGGCGCATTCGATGGTCAAGGGCGTTCTTCGGTATAGAATCGTAAACCCCTCGGCGACGTCTTCCAGCAGCTCTGCAATGGCCGTCTCCCGGCCTGCCTGTCCTTCCGGCCCGATCGCCCTGGCCAGGCTGGAATACCGGTCTACCAGGCCCGCCATTCGATCCAGTTGACGGGACAACAACGCCTTGTCGACCGTGCCACTCAGGCCATTCTTCATGACGGCAAGAGGGTGATTGATGTCATGGGCTATCTTGCTAACGTATTTGCGGGTTCGCTCCACCAACTTCACATTTTGCAGCAGCAGGCGGTTCATTTGATCGACAAGGCCCTGCAATTCCCTCGGGAACTGGCCTTTGATATCTTCGGTTTCCGCATTTTCATAACGGTGCATTGCCTGGGCGACATGCTGAAAATCGCGGCGGATGACCATGATAATGAACGCCAGCATACCGAGGATCACCAGGGACACCGGGATAACCGCCAGCAGAGCCAGTTTGCGCAAACGTGCCGCATGCTCCTCCACATAGCCGCCATAGCGTGCAGTGTCGATTCCGACGATGTAGTGAACGCGAATTCTTTCAGGCGTCCCGGCTTTTCCGGAAAAGGGCAGAACTTCATCGATCACCCGTTCAGCCAGACGCATGGGGCCAAGGGCTGTATCGGCCTGACGAAGAGCGAACGCATCCGTCGGCGTTTTTTCGGCAACCGGAAGAGACGCCTTCATCAAACGCAGCAACTCCGAACGGTAGGTCCGCCGACCATCGACGGTAATTTGCCAGACCCAGCCAACATCGGGACCACCGAGGCCTGAGGAAGGCGACATTCCGCCACTATCGGTGGCTTCGGCACTGGCCCAAAAACCGCGGACCTGATCGGCAAATTCCAGAATGCGGGTATCGACGACATCGCGAGACACGCCATCGACGGCACGCGAAAACAGGCCCCAGAAAAGCGGGATGCTGATGGCGAAAAGCAGAAGCGCCCAAAGGGTAAGACGCGTGACCAGAGACCTCGGTCGCACCACCACCGCCGTCAGCCCGCGTCGTCAGGCACGGCGGCGAGGCGATAGCCATAGCCGAACACGGTTTCGATCATCTGCTTGCCGATCTTGTCGCGAAGGCGGCTGACGAACACCGGCACTTCATTGGCGGTCTTAACGATGTCGCCTTCGAAATTATGCTGCACCATTTCCTCTGCCGAAACCGGACGGTCGTTATTGATAACCAGATAATGCAAAATTCGGTATTCCGTCGGCGTCAGTTTGACCGGCGCACCATCCAGCCACACCTTCAGCGACTGCGTGTCTATGCGGATAGGGCCGTGTTCGATGATCGGCTTCTTGACACTCGGACCCGCGGAATTAACCACACCGCGCAACCAGTCGAGCAGCAGTTCCAGGTCAACGGGCTTGGTCAGATAGTTCGTCGCCCCGGCCCGGACCCCTTCTTTCATGTCCGCGACATCCTTGCGCGACCCGGTGAGCACGATGACCGGCATCGCGAGGCCCTGCTCGCGCCAGCGCCGCAACACGCTGAACCCGTCCATGGTTGGCAGGCCGGGGTCCAGAATGACGGCGTCATACGGACTGTCTTGCCCGTGTTCCAACCCTTCTTCGCCATCGTGGACGACGTCAACGGCGAAATTTTCGCCGCGCAGCATACCCGCAATCTGGTCGGCCAGTTCCTGATCGTCTTCAAGCACAAGGACACGCATGATATTACCCGCTACTTCCGCTTTGATTTCTTCCGGGAGCCGCCGCTGCGCTCGGAATCGCCGACAACGCCTCCCGTGTCCGGGTCAATGTAGACCAAAATAACCCTGTCATCGTCCCTGATAATCCGTACTTCATACAGATATCCGCCGTTGCTGCGTTTGATATGGGTGCCCAGTACGCGCCCCTGATAGCGGGGGTTGTTTTTCAACCTCGACAAGGCATCGGCAAGATCACGCGCGTTCTCGCCCGCCGTCGCTTCAAAAAGCGGCGCGGAACTTACCGCCAAGAGCAAGGAAACCAGCAATATGGATACGATTCTTTTCATTACGCCGGCAGTTTAGCCCTATTCGATAAAAATGTAATGCCCGCCCCGTTAGGCGATTGTCGAGAGTCTTACAATTTCATAACAAGCCCGGCATGCAATCGAAATCGCGAATCCTCAAAACTTCCTGACGTGCACAAACGCATTGCATCGATCAGGAGATCAATAATGTTGAAGCAACTTCTTACCGCCGCCGTTCTTTCCGCCAGTGTCGCCACGATGGCCACTGGTAGCGCATTCGCCGACGGTGACGAAGGTCGCGACGGCCACGGCAACCGTTGGTCCATCGAACGGGACCATCGCGACAACCGCCACAGCGACCACGCGCGCAGGACGCCATCCCGGAAAATCGTTGTCGAGCGAAGGGTCCACCGTCGGGTTGTAGACGGGACATTGCCGATCCGCCGCATGCTGGATCTCGACCGGACCTATACCGGCTATCGGGTCAAGAGCGTAATGGTAAAGATCAAACCATACCGCAGCCATGGCCGCATCAAGCTTCTGGTCAACGGGGATGCCGTCGATCGCGTACGTATCACCGATGATAAATGGATCACGCTTCGCACCGACGATGACAAGACCATCGGTCGTGGCCTCAAGTCGCTGAAGCTTGACGTCCGTGGCAAGGTCTACATCAAGGTGATCAAGGTCATCTTGGCCGAGCCCCGGTCGCGGCGCATTTACAGCGACGTCAAACCTCCCAGAACCGATCGCCGTCATCCTGATCGGACGGTCGTGAACACCAATCGTGTCGTTAACAGTCCGATTGAGCAAATTCTGAGGGTCATCCTGGGCGACATTCAAAACCAGAGACGCAGTCTCTAGTCCCCGTCGCCAGAGCCATCAACAACAGGAGAAATCCCATGTCGGAAGCAACCGCCATACTGAAACACCTCACCATCGCAGCCACCGGCGCCGCCATCATGATGATGACGATAAACACTGCCTCGTATGCCGACCCTCCCCGGTGGTCCAACGGCCACAGGTACGAACGAGACGACGATCATGCGTATGTCCGTCACGGCAGACGCCACCAGCGGCCCCGGGTCATCTATGTCGAGCGTCGGGAACGCTACGACACCGATCCGGGTTACCGGCGAAGCGCCGGCATCGGCGCGGAAAACGGCGGCAGAATTTTAGGAGCGATCATTGGCGCCGCCACCGGCACCCAGTTTGGTAAAGGCGCCGGACGCACCGTCGCCATCCTCGGCGGCGCCGTCATCGGGGCGGTGCTTGGCGGTGAGATTGGCCGCTCGATGCAGGCGTCTGACCGGGCCCAAACCCAATACGCCCTTGAAACCGTTCCGACCGGGCAATCGACCGCCTGGAAAAATCCGGACACCGGTTCCCGGTACAAGGTGATACCGACCCGCACGTACAAAACCGACGGCAATCAGGATTGCCGCGACTTCACCACCTGGGCCGTCATCGATGGCTACGAAGAACAGGTTCACGGCACCGCCTGCCGTCAGGCGGACGGCTCGTGGAAGCAAACGAAAATCTGACGGGGCGCACCTGAACGGAGAAAGTCAATGATCAATCCCATCCGCCTGTTCGCCGCCAGTGCCGTGGCAGCATCGATTTTGCTGACTGTCTCGGTGCCGTCGAATGCAACCACCGACAGGCCATTTCAGGAAATCGCCACCGAAATTCTGAGCGGCCTCGACTCGGTCACGGCAGATCAATTGCCGGCAAGAAGCGGATACGGTGCGCCGACCATCACAATCAGGCCGCTTGACAAACGGAACGGCGCAACGGGTGCCGACGGATACAACCAGCGCCTTCTGGCGGCGTTACAGCAACAGGCCAAGGGGCGCTTCGAATTTGTGTCAAGGGAAACGCTCGACAGGCTGGTTGACGACATCCGCCGCTCGGACCTGCCGCAAAACGACGCCGCAAACCGCATCGCGGACCTGAAGGCCGGCAGTCGTGCCGACGTCGTGATCAGCGGCAGCGTCCGCCTGGAGCGTGGCGTTCCCGTAATTTCCTATCAGGCGGCAAGTACGGAAACGGCGAGAATCTTCATAAGCACGAGACCGCGCGCGCTGCCGCGGCGCGGCAACATCGTCCACCAGGCCAAAGCCGCAAAAATGCCGATCTCGGGCTTCAGCCGCGTTGTCGCCGAAACCGAAAGCCTGCTCGCGGACCTTGGCTACGATCCCGGCCCGGTGGATGGATTCATGACGGCCAAAACCCGATCCGCCCTGAGCGCCTATCAGGCCGATTCCGCCCTTCCGGTAAACGGTCGCATGACCAGCCGTGCGGTCGAAAACATGCGTCGCGACACCCGCTAGAAAAACGAAAGGCTGCAGCCATGCAAAAATATTCCCCTGAACATGCCCCGGAAAGCGCCATGACGGAAATTGCCTTGGCCCTGGCCATGGGGTTCTTCAGCCTGATGGTGTTGACCCTGATATCGATGGGCGTCGGCACGGCCCCTGCAACGAATAGCCCGGCGATCGTGCTGGCCCCTGTCGCCGGGCCAACGGGCGGCTCCGGCGCGACTGAAATCTCGCCGGACGACCTGACCATCATCTTCGATGGTCAGCACTTCTTCGATACCAACATGACCGAGATCGATCCACAAACGGCGATCAAATCCCGCCCCAATCCGGCGGCGCGGGTCGTCCTGGCCCTTGATCCCGCCCTTCCCTTGCAGCGTGCGATCGCGGCCCGTGGAGCTCTAGCCGCGGAAAACCTGGTCATTACCGGTCTCGATGCGCGTTGGCTCAAGGCGCTTTCGGACAGAAGGAGCGCAAAATGATGATATCCCCCACGCGCCGCGCGTTCGGCACCGGGCTTTTCGCTGCACTGATGAGCGGAATCTTCGCGACCGAAGGCCGGGCCAAGCCGCGTTACGACCGGGACCGCATCAAGGCGATGGTCGTGGGCGAAGCCATCAGGATGAACGTTTCGCTGTCGCTGGCGCTCGCCGTCGCCCATGTGGAATCCGATTTCAACCCGCGGGCGCTAAGCCCGAAAGGCGCCCGTGGCGTCATGCAAATCATGCCGGATACGGCGTGGCAGGAATACGGCATAGCACCCGATGAACTGTGGCGGCCACGCATCAACATCCGCATTGGCTTGAACTTTCTGGATCGCCTGATCGACCAATACCGAGGCCGTACGGATATCGCCCTATCCCACTACAACGGCGGTTCACGCGTTCGTCGCGGCGGTCGGCTCAGAATCATTCCGGCGACACGGCGTTATGTCGGCAAGGTTCAACGATACCAGCGTATTTACCACCAAAAAATTCTGCGCGGACATGTGTAATCCGGATTTCGAACAGCAAAGGAGACATTGATCATGAATGATATGCTTATGAGAAAGTGGCCGAAAGCCACCAGTCTGGGACTGCTCTTGTTGAGCGTCGCGGCCTGCGGAACAAACGGCGTGGCGACACCGGCCGATACCGCCGAATTCCGGCAATCCCGCTACGAGCAAATACAAAAGATCCAGGCCTTCAACGCATGCCGCGACGAGGCCCTTGAATTGGACGGGCAGGCCCGGACACGGGCGTCCACCGGAGCCTATCTGACCAGCGCGCGGGTTATGGAGAAATGCAATGCCGATTTGGGTGCCGCCACCGATAGCGTCGCCCAGAATGAACGTATGCGCCTGACCGCGCTATCCACCCTGAACTCCTTCAGGGGTGGCGATATCGAACAGGCGCGCCGTCGCTTCGAGGCCTTCAAGACGGCCTATCCCGGTCACGATCTTTACTTCGCTGACGGCACCTCGTTCCTGGCCACCGGCGAGGCGCTTCTCGGCCGGGCCGAACCCTATAGCTACGGCGAATTCGCGACCCTGAATGTCAACAACCGGGTCAAAAGCGAAATGCGGCGACTCAATTACTGGAAAAACAAGTAGTCCGAAAGGAAAAGGCAATGACGGCATACACACAGCGCTGGCGTTCGGGGTTTTACGGTTTGGTCGCCATCGCATCGGCGACGACCGCTCCGTTTGCGGCCGATGCGGCATCGACCGCGACATGGGCGCCCAAAGCCAGTGAACAACTGATCAGGTTGCCCGGTGACTTTCTCAAGAAGGCTGTCGACAACGACTTTGCACGGTCGCCGCTGGCGTCGGCGTTAAACGACACCGATGAGAGAATTCAGTTCAAGAAGGCAACCTTGCTAGACCTGCGGAACGCCATCGACCGCGCCGACGGGGACATGAAGGTGGAACTGGAACATCGGTTTCTGGGTGAAAAGCGCGCCTACATCGAACAAATGAAGAAACATCAGGAGCTGCGCCGGCGGCGCGCCGAAACCAAAATCAGGCTTTATGAAAGGCTGCTCGGCAAGCTCGGCGCCAGAGAGCGGGCGATGACGCCGTCCCAGGCCCGGTTGATCGACAATCAAAAACAGGCCCGGCAGCGCATGGAGTCCTCGGCGGCAAAAATCGACGCCCGGCTTTTGCAGGCTTCAATGGCGCCGGAAAGTCGCTACGCCAGGGAATACGGCAAAAATCTCGCGGCAATCGAAAATCTGGTTCAGGCTATTAACGCCCATCCCATGAACCAACAACCGGAGATCGACGGCCAACCGATCAGCCAGCAAGCTTACCTGCGCCAATTGATCGCCGGCAACGAATCCGAACTCGCCATCCTCAATCAGCAGCAAACGGTGATCGGATACATGGCGAAACTGGTGTCGCTCGACGCACTCGCCCTGAGCGAAGGCATTCAAGTCGAAGCGGACGGCACCTCATCGGACACCGGCGGCGAGGATGTTAACGATATCGCATCCGCCGTCGATCTGTTTACCAACCCCTGAAAACGGAGGATCAAATGAAATCCATCAGACACTTCCCGACAGCGTTAGCCGTCGCGGTCGCCGTCGTCTTCGGCATTCACCACACCGCAACGGCGGGAACCCTTGAAAATATGGAGCGCGAGCGCGCCATCTTGTTGGAAACGCTGTTATCAGGCGACATCGGCGTCGCCGAACGACAGAACAGAGTCAACATCGCCCGCGCACGACTGGTCGATCTGGAACGCATGGTGTTGCGCGACAAAAGCTTGATCGATCGCAATACACCGATGGTTCGCGCCGCCTTCGAAAACTACGACCTTAGTTTTCTGGTCCATGCCTCGGTCGAGAAAAACCGGGGTCTGGCCGATCATTGGCTAAGCGAAATCGGCGTCTCCACCCAGACCGTGATGAATGCCCGCATGGGGAGGCGTTGATATGCGTGCCTTCAGTGGCCTCCTCGGCCAGGGATCGCGAGCAGCCAGTTACATGCTCGGCGGCGTCGTGCTGATCACGGCCGCCGCGGTGGCACTGCTGTCCAAGGATATGAGCAGTGTCGCGGGCTGGGCTCTGGATGTTCTGGGGGTGGGGTTTCTCGCCTTGCTGGGAGGGCTGGTTTTCGTTACCGCGCTCAGTCTTGTCCGCATGCTGGATGCGAAAGGCGATTACATGGAACGGGATTTCTGGCTCGACGTCGGCATTCAGTCGGCAAACGGCGTCACCACCCTGGCGCTGACCTACACCCTGCTTGGCATCAGTCTGGGTATCGGCGGGTTATCGGCCCAGCAATTGAGTCCGGAAACCGTCCAGGCCGTTATTCGCCAGCTGACCGGAAATTTCTCGCTCGCCTTCATGACCACCGTCATCGGCCTGCCGTTATCCGCCGGATTGCGGGCCCTTATGACAATCGCCCACGGGCGTATGCGGATGCGGGTCAACATCAAAACAGATGAAAGGATAAGACAATGAAGTTCCTCATTTTCAACCTGATCGTTGGCGCCGCGTTGATATATTTGTTCGGCAGTGACGGACAACGCTTCCAAACCCTGCCTGAAAAGGCTCATGCGGCCAGCGATATCATCACGTCAAAAATCGCGTCCTTGACCCGAACACCAGAAAAACTCCCGGAAAAGAAAGGACAAAGTCATCCGGTCCGGGCGGCTGAACGGTCACCTGCCATTTCCCTGACGGAAACAAAGCCTAAGGCGGGATCGGGTTTGGAACTGGCGGAGACGAAACCCGTCGAGCTGGAGCCAGCCATTTTCGAACGCCGCAAAGAGATTATGGCGACAACGCCCCAATCGCCGCCGGATGCCGCCGCACAGGGGAAAGGCTTGATGTCTCGCCAGGACCGGCAAAAGGCCTTGTTGCAACTGGCCGAGGAGATGGAGCTGTTTTCGGCAAAAGCCATGAGTCGGTAATCGTGGAACGGCGCCACAATATTCCGGGGATGCTATCCATCGTCGTCATGTCCGCGCTGGCCTTTGCTCTTATCGCAGCCGCCTATCGGCATGACGATGATCGACCAGCGGCGAAGGTACCGCCGGCCCAACCGTCCAAAACCGTGGCGGTGACGGCGGTGATCCTGCCGCCGCCGCCGGCCGCCGGCAGAAAAGTCCTTCGGCCAAGCGCGGCCGAACGCGTTAACCCGAAGCCGCGGCTTGCTCCCCCGTCAATTGCCGCCCCCGAAGCGCCCCCCGCGGATGTCACGCCTGATGACCCGGCAACGGAAAGCGATGACCGGACGCTGTTACGATTGCTTGAATTTGGCAAGGGGCCCTCCATTACAATAGCCTGGCCTGCGGGAGGGAATGCGCGGACTCGATTATATCAAATTTTCACACGTTGCCTTGGTATGCGAACGGCTCTGCTCGATGCTCGGGGACGGCTTTATACGAGTGACCAAGCGCCGGGCCGAAACTGGCGACCCAACCTTGATCGGTTCAGCTCGTTCATGCGGCGCCCGTCGGGTGTCCTGTCAGATGCCGAGAACCGGGAAATCATGGCAATACAAAAACACCACAGTTTGACTGAAGGAACTCCCGTGCGCCTGTTCCCCCGCCGCGTCGATGCGGTTCTGCTTGGCGGCCTCAAGCGGATTGTCGGCGACAGGTACGAAACCGACGCCAATATTACCGCCGCCTACCGGCTGAACGGTTCTGACGTCATGGTCGATAATGTCCGCGTTAATGGCGATAAAAGTAAGCGAGGAATTATTCCGTTATCCGACCGGCGCTGCTCTCGCTGACATCCCGTTTGTGCCTTTCTCGCGGTCGATGACCGCTGCAAAAAAGAAGAGACTCCTTCTGTATCCCAAGGTAACCTAACGTAGGGATGTGTCGTTTCACGTAGTTAATAGAAATCGAAAAAGGGGGAATGACCATTACCTTGGCTGACATCGATAGGATGTCGCATTGACGTTACGTTTCGGGAGGATACCCAATGAGCAAGGCCATAAAGATATTGTTCGCCATCGGAGTGCTTCTGGTCGCATTGGTGGTTGCCGGTATCGCCATCATCAAATCCATCGATTTCAATCAATATAAAGACGTTATCGCCGAACAGGCCAAGGCCGCGACCGGCCGCGATTTGACAATCGCCGGCGACCTCAATCTTTCGCTTTCACTTACTCCCCGGGTCAGCGTCGACGGCGTCACCTTCGCCAACGCATCCTGGGGCTCCAGGCCCGACATGCTCTCGGTCAAGCGTTTCGCCGCGCAAATGTCGCTGCTGCCATTGCTGTCAGGCGAGATAAAGATCAACCAGGTGATCCTGGAAGGCGTCGATGTGCTGGCCGAAAAAGACAAATCCGGCAAGGCCAACTGGGAATTCGGTGCCGCCGCAACGAAACGGAAAGCGACGCCCGCCGAGGGAAGCGTCGTTCTTCCGGTCGTCAACTCCGTCAGCATGAAGGACGTCAACGTTACCTATAAGGATGCCCAGGCAGGGCAGGAATACGCACTCAAACTCGCATCCGTCGATCTGCGATCAGGCGGTTTGAGTGCGCCGCTTGACCTGATGATCAAGGGCGCTGTCAACAATCAAAGCTTCACGGTTGGCGGCCAATTGGGGTCCATCGGCGCCATCGGCGGTGGTGGGATGTTCCCGGTCAAGCTCGATATCGCCGCCCTGATGGCCGATATCGGGATCGACGGCAAGCTGGGCATCGCCGCCGGCAAACCGATGGCCGACATCAAACTCACCGTCAACGGCACTTCATTGGCCGACACCCTGAACGCCGCCGCGGACCTTGAGCCAGGCCTTAAGAATATGGAGTTGCCGCTGAAGGGGGCCTTCAAGATCAGCTCGATGATGAAACTGGATGGGCCGACAAAAATCACGCTCGACGATCTCAGTGCCGCGATTGGCTCTCTGGCGGTAACGGGCCACGTCGCCGCCGACCTGGGTGGCAAGCGCCCCGTTGTCGATGCGGCGCTGAAGACGGATACACTCAATCTTGACGAATTGCTACCCAAGGGGGATGCCGAAGCGGCGCCGACCCCGGTCAACAACGACGACGGCAGGATTTTTCCCGCCGATCCGTTACCGCTGGACGGCCTCAAGGCAGCGGACGCCAGGGTCAAATTCAAGGCCGGCAAAATCATTATCGACGGCATGGAAATTTCCGACGTCACCGTCAACCTGGCGCTCAGGAACGGTCGCCTGAGCATTGATCCTTTGGGCGCGGTTGTCGCCGGCGGAAAAATCGACGGCGGCGTCGATCTCGATGCCTCCACGAAGGTCGCCTCACTAAAGATAAAAATTGGGGCGACCCAAATCGATTACGGCCAACTGCTGACCCAGCGCGGACTAAGCGACATTGCGACCGGTAAGGCCGACTTGAAAATCGATGTTTCCGGTTCGGGAAACTCCATTCGGCAAATAATGGCCGGGCTGAACGGCAAGACCCGCGTCGTAACCAAGGACGGTAAACTCGAAAGCGGCGCACTGAACATCGTATCGACGGACCTGCTAAATGTATTTAACAGCCGGGATGACAAGACGATTCGTTGCGGCGTTGTCCAATTCAACATCACCGGGGGCATGGCGAACGCTCACGCCATTGTCTTTGAAACCGGCGGAATATCCGTCATCGGTACAGGCAGCGCAAACCTGGCTGATGAAACCTTGAAGATCCGCATCGACCCCCGCTCCAAGAAGGCGAATTTGGCGACCGTCGCCATGGTCCCGGTCAATGTCACAGGCAGGTTTGCCAAGCCGGACTGGCAGGTCGATATGGCCGCCGGCGCGGGCAATATAGCGACCGGGGCGGCCCGCACGGCCGGCGCCATCAGCACCATGGGCCTGTCGCTGCTGGTAGAAAAAGTTGCCAAGGAAACGGTCGCCAAGGCCGACCAGACCGACTATTGCACACCGGCGCTGGCTGGCAAGAAAGTGACTCCCGGTAAAATGAAGGCAGCCGAGGCACCGGCGCAACAACCAGACAGCCCGTCGCCGCCACCCGCGCCCGATCGGAAAAGCATCAATCCGCTGGACTCTATCGGCAAGAGCCTGGGGTCCGGACTCAAGGGACTGATGGGAAATTAGGCGTTCGGGTAAAGGTCCAGCTCCGGCGTTGTCATTGGCATTGTCATGTATCGGCGCCTCCTGATTCGCAGGGGCTGGCGATACGCGCCGCCGTCATTCCGGCCAGGCGGCCCAGTGTGAGAGCCGTCAGCAATCCATTGCCGGAAAGGTAACCCCAGTCTTCGGGGCCGGAGACCCCACAAGCGGCGCCGCCACCGGCCAACAGGTTGGGGAATGCGGAGCCATCCTCGCGCAGCACCCGGGCTTCGCCATCGATGACCAGGCCACCTTGGGTATGGAACAGGGAGCCGATGACCTTAATGGCGCGGTAGGGTGGTTTGAGAGTTGGTTTGGCCGAAAAGTCCCGTCCGAAGGTGTCCTGCCCTTGCCCGGCCGACAATCGTTCGAGTCCTGTCATGGTATCGCGCAGGGCGGCGACAGGCGCGCCGATCAGGGCGGCCAGGGCTTCGATGCTGTCGGCGGCACCAACCGCGCCCATGGCCTCGGCTTGACGATAATCCTCGAAACCCTGCCCCAGTTCGTGCAGGCGATCGTCGAAGATATCCCAGGCGACGCCCCCCGGTTGCGCCAGTACGCGGCGGGCTTGTTCCGAATAGCCGTCATGTTCGTCCGAGAAACGCTGCCCCCTTGTATTGACCTGAATGCCGCCTTCCATCATCAGCGCCCAACTGATCAGGATGCCGTGCGGTTGGGCAACCGATCCATGCCCCTGATAGGAACCCAGATCCCGCGTCGCGGCGCCCAGGGCCTGCCCCCATACGAGAGCATCGCCCCGGTTGCCGGCATGGCCGAAGTAATTGGCCGCCGCCATTTCAGGAATATAGCGGCGCACCAAGTCGGGGTTGCCGCCAAAGCCGTTGCAGGCGAGCACCAGGGCATCGCAGCCGATCCTTTCACCGGCGCCGTCTGGCCGCTCAATCCTTAACCCTCGAACCCGGCCATCGTCGTCGGCATAAAGATCGATCACATGGGCATCGGTCATCACCGCAATCCCGGCCCGTTCCGCCGCCTGGGTCAGGCCGCCGATCAAATCGGCACCGGCGCGCGACGGCGGGGCGTGCATGCGCAATTGGCTGTGGCCCGGATAAAGGAACTCCTCGACAAGGGTCAACTCGATGTCATGAACATCGGTCAGCCAATCGATTGTCGGGCCGGAAGCGCGGCACACGGTTTCGACCAAGGCGGGGTCGGCCATGCCGCGGGCCTTGTTCCGCACATCGGCAACCATGATTTCTACTGAATCGTCGATACCGAGATCGCGCTGCACCCGCGTACTGCAGGCCGGGACCATGCCCGAGGACAACGCCGTGCTGCCTCTGGGTATCGGGTCGCGTTCCAGAATGACCGGATCGATACCCGCGTCCTTTACCGCCAGCGCCGCCGCCATGCCGCAGGCCCCGCCGCCGACGATGGCGACAGGCACCCGGACGTCAAAGGAAATATCATCGGCGGGCAGGACAGCCATTGACCTAGCCCTTCAGTGCGGCAATCACCTCGTCGCAGGTGGCGATCTCGGCGATGGTCGACAGCGACCTGATGGTGGATGAGTGGGCTTCGCCGGTGAACGCGGCGCAACCATCGGAAAGGACGATGTTGCGGAAGTCTCGCACGTGGGCGTCGCGCACGGTCGAGGCGACGCCGCCATTGGTAACGATGCCGGCGAAAATAAGTGTTTCCAGCCCGGCCCGGTTCAGCACCCATTCCAAACGGCTTTGGAAAAAGGCGGAAAACGCGACCTTTTCCACCGTCAGGTCGGCGGGCTGCAACGCGTCGATCAAGGCATGTCCGAAGCCGCCGGGGGCAAAATCGCCCTTGCCCAGGAACGGCCGCAACTCCTTCAGGTGCGGCGAAACAAACGGCTCGCCCCCTTTGCCGGGAACCAGGGTGAAATGGGTCGATACGATCCAGCCGCCGGCGGCGCGCATACGGTCGGCAACCGTCTTCAGGCGCGGCGGCAAGGCGGCGATAGCATCACAGGACTGACCGTTTCGACCATAAGCGCCTTCCGGATGCAGGAAGTCGTTCTGCATATCGACCAGCATCAAGGCCGTGCGATTGGGATCAAAGTTCAGCATCCGATCAGCCCTCGTCACTACGGGTAATGATCAGGTTGCCGAAGCGGTCGACCTCGCCCCTAAGGCCGGGTTCGATGAAAATCGTGGTGTCGGGCTGCTCAAGAATGGCCGGACCGCTCACCGTCACCCCGACGGACAGCGGTAGGCGATCGTAAATCGCAGTCTCGTGCCAAGCGTCGTCAAACCAAACCTGACGCGTATCCGTCCGCACATCTTCAAGCCTCACTCCATCGACCGGCGCCAGCAAGTTCAGGTCGAACTTGGGTCGATGCCCCAAGGCGGAAACCCGCAAATTGAGAACCCGGATGGGAATGCCGTCGAGCGGGCGACCATAGACATGGCGGTAACGTTGTTCGAAGGCGGCGCCAATTCCATCGAGCGAAATGCCCGTCGTCCTGCCGTCGAATTCAAGGGCGAGCGGAACGTCCACCGTGTGGGTCTGGCCCTGATAGCTCATGTCCAACTCGAACTGACATTCGATGCCGCCGAAAGTGACCCCGGCCTTTTCGAGAAGGCCGAGTCCGTCCGTTGCTAATGTGCTCATGCGCCTGTCCAAATCGGAAAGATCGAGGCTCCCAAGCAATCCGTTGACCGTTTGGACGAAATCATGACGCATGTCGGCAATGGTGCATCCGAGCGCGCTGTTGATGCCCGGGAAACGCGGTATAAGGGCGCCGCTGAGGCCGACTTCCTTGATCAGCGCGCCTGCGTGCAACGCCCCCCCGCCGCCAAAGGGCATGGCGGCAAATTTCTTGGGATCGAAACCGCGTTCGATGGAAACCAGGCGGATAGCCCCGGCCATCTTGGAATTGGCAACCCGGATAACCGCTTCCGCCGCCGCCATGACCGCAAGGCCAAGCGGGCCCGCGACATGCTTTTCGATGGCTGCCTTCGCCGCGTCCACGTCCAGACGATCCAGCTTGCCGCCGATTGGTTTGGCGGCATTGATGCGGCCCAGCACGACATTGGCGTCGGTCACCGTCGGGCGGTCATTCCCTTGCCCGTAACAGACCGGACCGGGGTTGGAACCCGCGGACTCGGGGCCGACCTGCAACAGCCCGCCACGATCGACCCAGGCGATCGAACCACCGCCAGCGCCGATCGTTGTCATTTCGATCATCGGCGTTCGCACCGTCATGCCGAAATCAATATTGGTCTGCGCGGCCAATGCGCTTTCACCGTCGGCGACCAACGACACATCGAAGCTGGTGCCGCCCATGTCACAGGTGACGACGTTTGGAAATCCCGCCTCGCTCGCGATGTAGGCGCTGGCGATGACGCCTGCCGCCGGCCCGGATAAGGCGGTGCGGATTGGCAATTTCCTGGCGGTTTCCACGGTCATGACGCCACCGTTGGACTGCACGATCAAGACCTGACCCGCAAAGCCATCGCCCGCCAGCGCCTCTTCCAGTTTACGCAGGTAGCTGCCAATCGGCGGCTGCAAATAGGCGTTCAGGGCCGTCGTCGAGGTTCGCTCGAATTCTCGAATTTCCGGCAGAATATTGGATGACGCTTCGGCGTATTCGTTTGGCCAAACCGAACGAAGGGCCTCAAGCGCCACCTGCTCGTTGCTGGCGTTGGCATAGGAGTTGATAAACACGATACAGACCGACTCGGCGCCCGAGGCCAGCAATTGCCTGGCCGCAGCCTTGACCTCTTCCGGATCGACCGCAGTGTGCACGGTACCGTCGGCCAAGGTGCGTTCGGCCACCTCAAGGCGCATGTCGCGCGGCACGACCGGCTCGAATTGGCCCCATAGCCCCCATGTTTGTGGTCGATCACGGCGACGCATTTCCAGCACGTCGCGGAAACCGCTGGTGGTGATAATGCCGGTTCGTGCGCCCTTACGTTCCAAAAGCGCGTTGGTGCCGACGGTGGTGCCGTGCACCACCGTGGCGATGTCGGCAAAATCGGCCACCTTCCGGCGGATGCCTTCGATGAAACCTTTCGACTGGTCGTCCACGGTCGAGGGCACTTTGGCGACCTCGCAACGACCGGTTGCTTCATCAAGGAAGAAAATATCCGTAAACGTGCCGCCGACGTCAACGCCGATTACGTAACGGGAAGTCTTGTTGTTCATTGTCCGGCTGCTTTCTTCAATTCGCGTGTCTTTTCGATGTCTTGTGTGCCGTCGGCGGCGATGGCGACGGCATAGTCCCGTGCGGCCCCTTCTGGGGTGACATATCCGCGCGCCACATCACGGATGACAGCGGCGGGATCGCGTTCCCGTGGTGAGCCGTAGCCACCGCCACCAGGGGTTTCCAGATGCAGTCGCTGACCCTTCCTGATCTTGATGCCGACCATCTTCGAGACCTGCGGCGGCGTGTGCATGCCGTCGTCCTGTTCGTAAGTAAAGACGTTCAACGCCCCGGCCTCGCCAGCAACGACGCCGGGAGGGGCGAACTTGCCACGTTCGCCAAACAGAAACACGTCGGCGTTTTCTTCCAGCAGCTCAATTTCGTAGATCGCGCCCAGCCCGCCCCGGTGACGGCCCGGACCGCCGCTGTCGGGACGCAGGGCCCATTGGGTGAACATCACCGGATAGGCGGCTTCGAGAATTTCCGCCGGCGGAATGGTCGCCGTCGAAATAGGCGCGTTGCCGTGGTTCAGTCCGTCGCCTTCCGGATGACCGCCATGGCCGCCCCCGAAGAAGCTGAACATCACCCAGCGACTGCCGTCCTTGCGGTGCCCGGCCAGCGACAGGGCGTTGATGGTGCCGTAGGCGCAGCCGTTGACACGACCCGGCGCGACATTGGCAATGGCGCAAAACACCACGTCGATAACCCGTAAAATGGTTTCCGTATAACCGCCGACCGGCTTCGGAGCCTTGACGCTCAGCAGCGACGTTCCGGGGATAATGATGTCTATCGGTTCCAGAACGCCTGCATTTGCCGGCACATCGGTAAAGACGTGCTTGATGGCCACGTACACGGAGGCCACCGCCGTGGACAGCGAGATGTTCACCGGCCCGGCGCAGGCCGGAGAGGTCCGCGAGAAATCCAGGGCCATCCGGTCGCCTTCGACGGTCAGGTCCAGGGCGATCTTGAGGGGAGCATCGACAATACCGTCGTTATCGAGAAAATCTTCCGCCGAATACGTGCCATCCGGCAAGTCGGCGATATTGGCGGCCATCAGTTGGGCGGCCCGATCCTGCAGTTCCGCCAGGGCTTCATCGACCGTTGCATCACCGTATTCATCAAGCAGCGTGGCGAGACGTCGTATTCCCAGATCCAGCGCATTGATCTGGCCGTTGAGGTCGCCGTACAGGCTGCCCGGCAGGCGCGAATTCGCCTGCAGGATATCGATCACATCCTGGCGCAAGTCGCCCTTCGTAAACAGCTTCACCGGCGGGATCAGCATGCCTTCCTGGAAACATTCGGTGGCGACCGGATTGTAGTTACCCGGCACATTGCCACCGACGTCATGCCAATGACCGACCGACGCCAGATAGCAAAACACCGTGCCGTCGCGGAAGAACGGTCGCACCAGCTTGAAATCGGACAGGTGGGTGCCGCCGTCATAAGGGTCGTTGAAAATATAGACGTCGCCATCGGCCAGATCGCCGTCGCGTTCCGCCTTGTCGATCACCGCCTTGACGGCGAATGACATGGCGCCGACGAAAATCGGCAGACCGGATTTTCCCTGCACCAGCGTCTTGCCGGTTTCGGCGTGATACAAACCATGCGAGGCGTCATGGGCCTCGGCGATAATCGGGTTAAAGGCGCTGCGGAACAGAGTCGCGTCCATCTCGTCGGCGATCTGTTCCAGCCGTCCCTTCAGGACAGCGAGGGTTACCGGGTCTATCATTTTGAGTCCTCGAAATTCTTGGCGTCGTAATCGGCGCCGAGCGCCAGCATCTCGTTGGTGCCGATCAATTCATTCAGGCCGTCGAAATCCAGCATGTTGTCGCGGAATGGCAAGGTCGACCCATGTTGCTTGAGGCTCGCCAGATATGCCTGTGCCGTGTGGGCCAGCGCACGCACCATGCCACCCGGAAAAATGACCAGCGAATAACCGAGGGCTTCCAACTCGGACGCGCTTTTTGGCGGTGTCCTGCCGCCTTCGACCATATTGGCAAGCAACGGGATGCGATCGCCGAACCGCTTGATAACCGCGTGCATCTGGTGTTCCGACTGCGGAGCCTCGACAAACAGAACGTCGGCGCCTGCTTCGACATATCGTTCGGCCCGATCCAAGGCCGCATCGAAGCCTTCAACGGCGACGCCGTCGGTGCGTGCGATGATCAGGGTACCAGCGTTCCGTCGGGCGTCCAGGGCCGCCTTGATCTTGCCAATCATTTCGGCGGCCGGAACCAGCGTCTTCCCGGCCAGATGCCCACATCGCTTGGGCTGGGTTTGATCCTCCAGCTGGATAGCCGCGGCCCCGGCGGTTTCAAACAACCGTACCGTTCGCATGACATTCAGCGCGTTGCCGAAGCCGGTGTCGGCATCGACGACGACGCGAAGACCGGAACGCTCGGTGATCGCCGACAGGGTATCGGCGACTTCGCTCATGCCGACCAGGCCGATGTCGGGCCTTCCGAACCGGGTGTAGGCGATGGAAGCGCCGGAAAGATAGGCCGCGTGAAAGCCCGCCTGTTCCACCAGCACCGCGCCCAGGGCGTCAAACACGCCGGGTGTGACGACAATGCCGTCACCGGATAACTGATCTTGTAAACTTCGATGACTCGTCATTATCCGACGTCCTTTTTATTCGACTGCGTCAATTTTTTCTCCAGATGCGGAACCAGTCCGCCATCCTGCACCATTGCCAGCAATTGCGGCGGCAGGGCGTCGCAAGCGTAAGCCTCATTCTGCGTATGGTTTTTGATGATTCCGGTGGCGGCATCGACGGTGATGTTGTCGCCGGGGGCGATACGGTGCGCATTCGACGAAACGACGGCGACCATGCCGACGTTCAATGCGTTGCGAAAGAAGATGCCGCCGAAAGACGTCGCCACCAGCGTCGATACCCCCAAATGCTTCAACGCCTGGGCCGCCTGCTCGCGCGACGACCCGATGCCGAAGTTCGCACCGGCGACGATGACGTCGCCGTGAGCCACGTTGGATGCGAAGTCAGGATCGACCGCTTCCAGGCAGTGACGTGCCAGTTCTTCGAACGGCCCCTTCATATAGATACCAGGGGCCAACACATCGGTATCGATATCGTCACCGAAAACCCAGACTTTACCCGTCGTAATTTTGCGCATTGTCAGGTGTTCCCATCCAGCAGATCACGCGGGTCGGCAATGCGGCCAACGATGGCGCTGGCCGCGACGGTGTAAGGCGACGCCAGATAGACCCTCGAGGACGGCGCGCCCATACGCCCCTTGAAATTGCGTGCCGTCGATGAAATGCAAACTTCGTCTTCAGCCAGCACGCCGGCGCCAAAACCGGCACACGCACCGCAACCGGTCGGCATCAAAATAGCGCCGGCTTCCGTCAGCGCGCTCAGCGTGCCATCCGCCGCCGCCGTCGCCGTGATCCGCGTCGATGCCGGTGCGATCAGCAACCGCACCCCACTCGCGACGCCGCGGCCCTTCAGGACGCGGGCGGCCATGTGCAGATCTTCCAGTTTGGCCCCGGTGCAGGCACCGATATAGGCCTGCTGTATCGCCTGCCCGGCATGGTCCGCCACGGGGGCCGAATTAGCCGGGCTGTGCGGTGCGGCGACATGGGGCCCCAGTTGGGTGGCGTCTACCGCGTGTGTCGCCCTGTAGGATGCATCGGCATCGCCGTGCCAGACAGATAGATCACCCGGGCTGCCGCCGGCGTCGCGAATATTGGCGGCCGTGGTTTCATCGGGCGCGATCAGCCCGGCCTGCGCACCCAGTTCCGCCGCCATGTTTGTCAGCGTCATCCGTTCGGTCATCGACAGGCCGACAATGGTGTCGCCAGTATACTGAACAACCTGATAGGCGCCGCCGCCCATCCCGAGACGCCCGCACAGATGCAGAATGATATCCTTCGCCGAGACCCCATCGGCAAGCGTGCCATTGATGTCGATGCGGATGGTGCCGGGAACCCGGATCCAGATTTCCCCGGTGACCAGAACGCCCGCCATATCGGTCGCACCGACACCAAACATGAAGCAGCCGAAAGCGCCGCCGGTCGGGGAATGGCTATCGCCGCCGACAACGAACATGCCCGGCCGCAAATGGCCGCGTTCGGGCAACACCACGTGACAAATACCCTGCATATCGTAGAAATTACCGACGCCGTTTTTCGCGCACCACTTGCGGGTAAGATCAAGGATGGCCGCGCTTTCCGCATCCACCGCCGGGACATAATGATCCGTGACGACCACGACCTTTTCGATGTCCCAAACCTTGGCGTTCAGGCGTTCAAGAATTGGCTTCACACGGCGCGGCCCGCCGGAATCGTGCATCATCGCAAGATCGACGGCGCAGGTCACGATCTCGCCGGGAGAGACCGAGTCCCGCCGCGCTGCGCGGGCGATGATTTTTTCGGCGAGTGTTAAGCCCATGGCCGTTCAAAGTCCCAGGTAAGATTTTCTCAGTTCGGGGTCGTCAATAAGGTCGCCTGCGGCCCCCGACAACCCGACCTGACCGTTTTCAATAACATAGGCCCGATCGGCAATTTCAAGGGACTGCATGACATTCTGTTCGACCAGGAAGATCGACAGCCCTTGCTCATTCAGTTTACCGATAAGGGCGAACATTTCTTCGACCAGCAACGGCGACAACCCCAATGAGGGTTCGTCGAGGATCAGCAATCTCGGTTCCGCCATCATGGCCCGCCCGATGGCCAGCATCTGCTGTTCGCCACCCGACAACGTGCCGGCCAGTTGCGTAAAGCGTTCCGACAATCTGGGGAACACACCGACGACCCGTTTCAGGTTTTCGCCGCGTCGCCTGCGTCCCCGGCGATAGCCACCCAATTCCAGGTTCTCGCGCACCGTCATGTTCGGAAAAACGCGTCGCCCTTCGGGAACCTGAATAATCCCCAGATCGACGACATTTTCCGACCGCATGCCGACAATGTCGGCGCCTTCAAACAGTATCCGCCCGCCGGTCGGTTTGTGAATTCCGGAAATGGTGTTGTTCAGGGTCGACTTGCCGGCGCCATTGCTGCCCAGCAACGCGACGATTTCGCCGGCGCCAACCTTCACGTCGATCCCGTGCAACACCTTCATTTGGCCGTACCCGGCGTGGAGATTGCTGACCTCAAGCATCTGACTTCGCCTCCATGGCCGCGATTCTTGCCGCCGCGCCATGCCCCAGATAGGCCTCGATCACCTGCGGCTCGCGGGTGACATCCCGCGGTGCGCCCTCGGCGATCATCGCGCCATGATTCAGGACATATGTGTAATCCGACAGACTCATGACCGCTTGCATGACGTGCTCGATCAGGAAGATGCTCACCCCCCTGTCAGCGATCCCCCGAACCACATCGACGATCTCGCGGATCTCGGTGGCGTTCAACCCGGCCATGACTTCGTCCAGCAACAACATCTTCGGCCCGGTCGCCAGCGCGCGCGCCAGTTCCAGGCGTTTGCGCCCGGCGATGGTCAACGCCCCGGCGGGTTGCTCCAGCATTCCTTCCATGCCGAGCGTCGCTGCGACCTCGGTTGCCTTTTCCAGCGCGTGTGCCCGCTTGGCGATCCGGGTATGGGCGCCAACGGCGATGTTTTCGCGGACGCTCAGGCTGGCGAAAGGCCGCACCACCTGAAAGGTGCGGACCAGACCCTGTTGACAGATACCGTGCGGGCGCCGACCGGTAATATCAATACCGTCAAAAATGACGCTGCCTTCGTCGGGTTTCAGGAAGCCGGAAATCAGCGCGAACAGGGTCGTTTTGCCGGCGCCGTTGGGGCCGATCAGGGAAACGATTTTGCCTTCCGGCACGTCCAGACTGGCGTTCGAAACGGCCGTCAAACCGCCGAAACTTTTGCAAAGGGAGCGAATTTCAAGCATTGCGACCTGCCGCGATGCGCTTCCACAGCGCTTCCAGCAAACCGGCTAAACCGCGCGGCAGGAAAGCGAGCACACATATCAAGATGACGCCGAATAGAATCAGATCGACGCCGGGGCGGTCAGCCAGCACCTGTCCGATCATGTCTTTCGTCATCTCGCCGACCCCGTGAATGAAGAAAGACCCCAGCAAGGGGCCAATGACGGTTCCCAGGCCGCCGATGATCGGCGCGAACAAGGCCTCCACCGATTTGGCGGGGCCATAGGCGATGCCCGGTTCGATGAACAGGTATTTCTGGACGTAGTAGACGCCGGCCGACGCCGAAATCGCGGCCGACAGACAGATTGCGCCCAGCTTGACGCGAAAGGCATCGATACCCAGCGCTTCCGCCGCTTCTTCGTTTTCGCGAACGGCAACCAACTGCGCGCCGAAACGTGAATGCTCCATCCACCAGGTGACCGCGTAGGCAAGGACCAGAAGGGCAAAAATGGTGTAATAGAATCCGTAAGCGCTGAGAAACGGTCCGGCGAAATTGAATTGAAAGGACGATATCGCCTGCGCCGCGTCCTGATTTAACGGCAACTGCACCCCACGACCGCCTTCGGTGATGGCGGGAAAGGACCGCGACAGGACGTGAAAGGCTTCGGAAAAGGCCAGGGTGATCAAGGCAAAATACGACCCCCTGAGGCCATATCGAAAACTAAGATAGCCGACAAAAGAGCCGACCAGCGCCGCCCCGCCGACGGCAAACCACAGGGTGATCCATGGGCTCCAGCCGAACTTGAACTGCAACAATGCCTGAATATAGGCCCCGGTCCCGAAGAACACGGCGTGGCCGAAGGAATACTGTCCGCCGTAGCCGCCCAGGATATTCCAGCCCTGCCCCAGAACGGCGACGAACAGGGTCATTTCAAGAAAGTCGATCCATCGACCCGAGGAGATAAACAAGGGGGCCATTGCCAGAACAGCCAACAGGACGGCCCATCCAACAAGGCGTGTGCGATCGCTCATAACGCCTCCCTCAACCCGACCGTTGGCCGAACAGGCCGGTCGGCCGGAACAGCAGGACAACAATGAAAATGACGGAAATGGTGATCACGCCCAGACTCTCGCCCATATAGAGACGCCCCAGTTGTTCGGTGATTCCAATCAGGAAGCCCCCGACCAAAGCACCGACGAAGCTGCCCATGCCACCCAGCACAACCACCGTAAAGGCGATGAGCACGAACAGGTAGCCGACCTGCGGATGGACGGCGTAGGTTGGCACCAGCAGGCTGGCGGCGACGGCGACGCAGGCCGTGCCAATACCGAAGGTGACGGCGAAAATATGATCGACGTTGATTCCGACCAGGCGCGCCCCCTGACGTTCCCTGGCGACGGCACGGATCGCCTTGCCGGTATCTGTCCGCGACATAAACAGCCACAGCGCCAGGGTGACCAGCAACGACCCGCCCAACGCCGCCAATTCCGGATAGACAACAAACGTAACGCCCAGATCGATACCATCCAGGTCATAGGGAACCCGGACCGACCGTTCGGTCGCCGAAAAGAAAAACAGGGCCGCATTTTCGATGACGATGGAAACGCCGAGTGTGACCAACAGGATGATTTCATCTTTGCCATGGCTCGCCTTGCCGATCACCATACGTTGCAGGCCGTAGCCGAACAGAAAGCCGCCCGGAACGACAATCAGCATCGCCAGATATGGATCAATGCCAAAGAAATGCCAAAGGTAGAAAACCGCGTACATGGCGAGCATCAGCAACGCGCCGTGGGCGAAATTGATAATATGCAGGACGCCGTAGATCAAGGTCAGGCCCAGCGCCACCAGGGCATAAATAGAGCCCAGGAAAACGCCGCTGATGGCGGATCCCAAAACGGTCTGCCAGCCGTAGCTCGGGATGTCGATGCCGAAAAAGTCCATGCCCACCGTGTCTGGATAAACAGTAAAAACAAAAAAGGTCCCGGCGGAGACGTTGCAAGCCCCCGCCGGTGCCAGTCCAATACCGGGCGATCAGGCCGGACGCGGGAAGGCCGCTTTCGCAATGGCGTATTGCGACGGCGCGATGACATTGATCTCTTTGCCTTGTATCTGAGTGACCAGTGGCCGAGCACCCGTGTTCTGGCCATTGACCATCTTGGTCGGACCGTAGGGCATAAAGTGATGGGACCAGTGACTCGAAGCCATGGCTTCAATAATCTTGGCGCGGTCGGCCGATCCCGCCCGTTCGATTGCATCGGCGGTGAACATCATCGCCGTATACGCCAGGAAGACTTCATAGTTAAAGAACTTGCCGGCGTTTTCCGTTTTGTCACGCGCCGTGGCGGCAGCCGCATTTCTCGGATCGAACCAGTGATTACAGTCCATCACGTACTGGGCGGCATCCGGGAATTCGCTCAGGAAACGATACTGCGACGACGCACCGCCAAGGACCGAGTAGATCCCTTTCAACTGGATTTTCTGGCGCTGCAGGGTGCGCAGGAACAGGACGCCTTCGTTGTAGTAATGCGACGGGATGACCACGTCGGGATTGATTTCCTTGATCTTCAGCGCGATGTTGCGGAAGTCCTTGTTCGGAGTGGGGTGCGGCAGCACAGCGGCGATCTCGATGCCTTCGGACTTCAGCCCCTTGGTCATCAATCCGGCAATTCCGGCGCCGAAGCCGGTGGTGTTTTCATGCACGATGACAACGCGCTTGGTCGGGCTGCCCGCCGCCTTGTTGATGGCCAGGAAACCCTCGACACCCGCCTTGGTGATGATACCGAAGCCCGGCCCGAAACGGAATGTGTTGGTCAATCCGCGCGATACGACCTTGTCGCTCACACCCACGTCCACGACATGGGGAATGCCATGTTTGGCGGCGGCCTGAGTGGTCGCCAGGCAAATGTTGGACGCATAGGCGCCGACAATCGATGACACCCCGGCTTCGTTGAATTTCTCAACTTCCGCCGCACCAATTTCCGGCTTGGACTGGGCATCGCCCAGAACGGCTTCCAGCATGGCGCCGCCCAGAGACTTGATGCCGCCCCCGGCGTTGATTTCCGCCAGCGCCATTTGTGCGCCGAACCGGCACTGACTACCCGAATACTGCGCCCAGCCGGTGACCGGGTGCACGATACCGATCTTCACCGGCGCCGCGGCCCTGACAATATGCGGGAAACCGGTGATACCCGTAGCGGCGACGACGGCCGTACCGGCGGCCGCGGTCTTGATAAAGTCGCGACGTGTTTTGCTGTTAAGTTCTTTCGTCATGTCAAACCTCCCTGGTTATTAAGCAATGGTCTGTTTCCTTGCTTGGTTATCCGGCCATAGACCAGGACCGGGTACTTTCATCGCCGACCCGCGACAGCATCATCCGATACTGGTAGCGGTCGGGTCGATAGAGCGCTGTAATAAATTCGACGGGCCGTTCGTTCTGATCGTGAACGACCCGGTGGATGGACAATAGCGGCGCCCCCAATTCCAGGTCCAGGGCCGCCGAAACCGCGGCATCGGCAAGCGTTGCCGTGATTGTTTGTTCGGCGCGACCGACGACGACGCCGGACCTCTCCAACAGGGTCAGCAACGGTTGCGTGGCAAGGTCGGCGCGGCTGTAGGACCGCCCGATATCTTCAGGCACATACGTCGTCAAATGAGAAAACGGCTCGTCTTCCAGGCGCCGGACGCGGACGGCACGCTGAACGGCGCAGTCCTTGTCGCACTGTAGAACGCGGGAAACTTCGGCATCCGCACCGACATAGTCAAACGCCAGCAGGTCAACCTTGGTTTTCAAGCCCATGGCAAGCAGGTTTTCCAGCAACCCTTCGACATTGGCCCGCACCGGCGGCGTTGGCGCACGATAGACAACGCGGGTGCCGCGGCCTCGTTCCCGCACCACGAAATCAGCATCCGCCAGTTCGTTCAAGGCCCGCTTGGCGGTGATCCGCGAGACGCCGAAGGTACCGGATGTTTCCTGTTCACCGGGCAGCAGGGAATCATATGGGTAGACGCCCGTCAGAATTTTGTTCCGCAGCACCAGATAGACCTGATGATACAGGGGTGTCGGCAGCCTCGCGTCCACAAGGGCGGGAGTTTGCGCTGTACCGGCGGTTCCAACGGCGGCGGACATGACCGTTCTTTCCCTGTCATCAGGCCGCTTTCGCGGCGCATTGAATTAGAATCATTGCGAGAGACTCTTTTCATTAGTTGATATAATGATATGCCATTAAGCTTAATGCAAGCCTGCAAACTATGGAAAGCGCAACAGAATGGCACTCTCACATCAAGGGTCACCGGGTACGGAAACTCCTGATTACCGTCTTCCATGCGGCGACGGGTGCAATAGCCTCGCCGGTTTCAGGCCTGCGCCCACGCCGCGCGGATAACCCTTTTGGCGTTGGCGATCACCAGCGCCGGGGTTTCTTCTGCCAGTAAGGGGCGAACCTCGGTGCTCAGCACCGGCGGATTTTCGGTGTTCAACAGGCCGAGTTCCAGCAACACGCGGAAGTAATCCCGCACTTGCGGTGTGTCGATGGACCCACCCGGCACCCCGAAACGAGGTTGCAGGTCGCCGTACAAAAAATGTCCCTTCTCGACGACGCAATTTCCGATGTGGAAATGCATGAAAAATTCCCTGACCAGCATCAGAGCTTCCCTTGGGTCTTCGCCCAGTAACGGAAAGTGGGAAAGATCGGCCAGCACACCGAAGTTGTCATGGGCATCGGCGACCGGCGTGGCGACGTCTCGCGTGTCGGCAAAGGTGCCAATCAGCGCCTTTTTGTCGACGTCCCGGTCAAAGACCTTCAGCGTCACTTTCATGTCGCCGTTGGCTTTCACGTAGTCACAGATCTGGTGCAGAAAATCTTCGAAGATTTTTTTGGCTTCCCCCCGTTTTTCATCGCCCGGGTCTTTCCCCGACATGACGCGCAGGTGTGACGCCCCCAACTGATAGGCCTCATCGACGCAATTTTTAATAATATTGAGGACGCGAGCCCGTTCCGCGGCGTCGAAATGATGCGGATTCAGTTTTTGCGGCAGCACGGTCGGCTGGGTCGCGTAACACACGGTCAATCCCGATACCGCCAACATTTTACGGGCGCGGTCGCGGTCGCGAACATCCTTGACCGGGCCAATTTCAACGGCGGACCAGAAATCGTCCTCGCAGATTTTTTCCAGGGTCGCGACATAATCCTTTCCCTGCATAACCTGCGGGAAGGCCTTGAAGTGGACCAGACCCGGTTTCATATAACAGTAAAGAGACTCTTTCATGACTTACTCTCCTTGTTTTTCACCCAGCAAAAAATCGAAATCACAGCCTTCATCGGCTTGTAAAACCGTATCATGATAAAGTTTTCGGTAGCCCCGTGAGGGTGGCGCGGTCTTCTCTTGTTTTTCATGTTCGTGACGGCGTGACGCCAGTTCAGTTTCATCGACCAGCAGATCGATCGTTCTGTCTTTGACGCTTAAGCGGATCCGGTCGCCATTTTTAACCAGCGCCAAAGGACCCCCGGAAGCAGCGTCAGGAGAGATGTGCAGGACGATTGTGCCAAATGCGGTGCCGCTCATGCGAGCGTCCGACAGGCGCACCATATCCTTCACGCCGACACGTGCCAGCTTCGCCGGGATCGGTAAGTAACCCGCCTCGGGCATACCCGACGGACTTTTCGGCCCCGCATTCTGCAATACCAGAAAATCGTCGGCCGTAACGTCCAGGTCGGGATCATCAATACGCGCACCGAGATCTTCAAGCGACGAGAACACCACCGCCCGGCCTTCTTTCTCGAACAGGTTCTTGTCCGCGGCCGAACGCTTAAGGATCGCGCCGCGTGGAGCCAGGGAACCGAACACGGCAACCAAGCCACCGACCTCTTCGATGGGGTCCGCGGCGCTCGCGATGACGTTCCTGTCCACATAGGCGTCTTTTTCGGAAGCAATGCGATCACCGAGCGTCTCCCCGGCAATGGTCATACAGTCCAGATTGAGCAGCGGTTCCAGTTCCCGCAGCACGGCCGACATCCCTCCGGCGGCAAAGAAATCTTCCATATAGTAACGGCCGGTCGGCTTCAGATTGACCAGCACCGGCGTGGTGTCGGAAAGCGCGTTCAAGCGGTCCAGAGAAATATTGAGCCCGAGCCTGCCGACGATGGCGGTCAAATGCACGATGGCGTTGGTCGACCCGCCAAGCGCCAGCAAAACGCGAAGGGCATTTTCAATCGACCGGTCAGTCATAATTCTGGCCGGTGTCAAATCCGAACCGATCAGTTCCACCGCCCGCCGGCCCGTCGCCTCCGCCGCGCGCAATCGGTCGGCATGGACGGCCGGAATGGCGGCCGTTCCCGGCAACATCATTCCCAGCCCTTCGGCGACGCAGGCCATGGTCGAGGCGGTGCCCATGACCGAACAGGTTCCCGCAGTTGTCGCCAACCCACCTTCGATCGTCTGAATTTCCTTTTCTGAAACGTCGCCCGCGCGGTACTTGCCCCAGAAGCGGCGGCAGTCAGTGCACGCACCGAGCCGTTCGTCACCGTAACGGCTGGTCATCATCGGACCCGCCACCAACTGGATTGCCGGCTTGCCAGCGGACGCCGCGCCCATCAACTGGGCCGGCACCGTCTTGTCGCATCCCCCAATCAACACCACCGAATCAAGAGGCTGGGCCTGAACCATCTCTTCGGTGTCCATCGACATCAGGTTGCGGTACACCAAGCTGGTCGGGCTCAGAAAAACCTCCCCCAGCGACACGGTGGGAAATTCCAACGGCAACCCGCCCGCCGCAATTACACCGCGCTTGACGGCTTCCAACATTTCCGGGAAATGCCTGTGGCAATTGTTGAAGCCGCTGGGTGTGTAGGCAATACCGACCACGGGCCGGGCCAGCATCTCGCTGGAATAGCCCATGGATTTGGCGAACGAACGGCGCAGATACACCGCAAACCCGGCGTCACCGTAATTTGTCAGGCCCTGGGCCAGACCTTTCGGTTTTTCTTTGTCTGACATCGCCTACAACTTCATCTTGATGTATTTGGGTTCCAGGTAATCCATGATTCCCAGCGACCCGCCTTCGCGACCCATGCCGCTTTCCTTGATGCCGCCAAAGGGCGCTTCCGCCGTCGCCAGTAACATTTCATTGACCCCGACCATACCGCAATCCAGCGCCTCCGATGCGATATGTGCGGTTTTGAGAGACGAGGTGAAGATGTATCCCGCCAGCCCGAAGGGAAGGCCGTTGGCGCGTTCCAGAACTTCATCCAAAGTTGAGAACGAGGTAATTGGCGCGACCGGTGCGAACGGCTCATCGACCATGATCCTGGCATCATCGGGAACCCGACCCAGCACTGTCGGCTCAAGGAAGTAGCCTTTCTCCATGCCATCCGGCGTGCCGCCGCCAGCCAACAGGTTAGCCCCGCGTTGCAGCGCATCCTCGATCATGCTCTTCGCCGTCGCCAGCCCCCGTACGTTGGCCATCGGCCCCATCTGCACGCCATCATCGAGGCCGCGGCCCACTTTCAGGCCGTTGGCGACGTCGGCAAAGGCGGCGGCGAAGGTTTCATAGGCGGCATCCTGCACGTAGAAGCGGCTGGGCGAGATGCAGACCTGTCCACAATTTCGGAATTTGGTTGCCGCGCAAACACGACCGGCGGCATCGGCATCGGCATCGTCGAACACCAGAACAGGACCATGACCACCCAGTTCCATCGTAACCTTTTTCACGCCATCGGCGGCCATATGCAGAATCTGGCGACCGACCGGCACGGAACCGGTCAACGACACCTTGCGGACCGCGCCGGCCCCAACCAGATGCGGCGCGATCAGCGACGATTCACCGGTAACGAAATTCACCACGCCGGCCGGGATGCCGGCATCGTGGCATGCCTGGATCAGGCCCATGCAAGACCCCGGCGCTTCGCCGGCCGGTTTGATGATGATCGAACAGCCGGCGGCCAGCGCCGTCGCTATTTTGCGCGCAGGCAGCAAGGCCGGAAAATTCCATGCAGAAAATGCGGCGACGACACCGACCGGTTGATAGCGAACGGTCAAGCGAACATCCGGGGTGCGGCCTTCGATGGTCTGACCATAGATACGTTTGGTTTCCTCGGAATTCCATTCGAACTGGTCAGCCGCCGCATTGGTTTCGGCGACGGATTCGGCCAGGGGCTTGCCGGTTTCCGCCGACATCATGTTGGCGATATCGCCAACCCGCTCGCGAATCAGGTCCGCCACCTTGCGAATTTTGGCACTCCGCTCCCAAGGGCCTGTGCCGCGCCAGACTTTCAGGCCTTTTTCGGCGGCGGCCACGGCGGCGTCGAGATCGGCCGTCGTCGCCGCGGCGATGGTTCCGATCAGCTGTTCAGTGGCGGGGTCCATGACCTCTTTGAGCCCTTCATCCGACGCCGGGCGCCACGTTCCATCAATATAAAGTCCATACTTCTCGTACATGTTAAATTCCTCAGATTTCCTGGTTAAGCCAGCGTGTTTGCACATCGTCCACCCAATTGCCGACGTTCCACGATCCATAGGCGCCCATACCGCCCCGTTCATCCTCGCCGCTATAGACAGGGACACAGACGACAGACAGGCCATCGTGGCGATAGGCTGTTTCAAGCGCTTCCTTCAAGGCCGTGACGTCGCCGCCGCCATCAATCGCCTTAACTCCACCGACGGCTCCGGCCAGTCGCACATAATCGACAACGACGCCGTCGTTGGTTCGATAATCGACACCATACTGGGCGACCTGCAGGCCGGAAATAGCGGCCATACGACGGTTGTCGAAGATCACCATCATGCCTTTCGCGCCGTGTTCGACCGCATCGATCAAGGTCTGCGGGTTCATCATGAATGAACCATCACCGCTGAAGGCGATGGCATAAACCGGATCGTCCGCAATCCCGCCGGAGACGATCGCGCTGACGGCGAAGCCCATGTAAGAGGCTCCGGTTTCCGTATAAGTCTCACCGGGAGTGTCATCTTCGACAATCTGAAAACCATTGGCTTGCACGTCTCCGGCATCAAAAAACTTGACGGCCCCCCTGGCCTTGGCAAAATCCGCCACCGCCTTGATCGCGACCGGCTGTGTCAAAACAGGCTCGCCACGCGCCGGATCGTCCAGCGGCGGCGTCTTATAGAGGCCGTCTTTGAAATCACGCCATTGCCGCTTCTTCACGGCGCAGGCGGTCAGCCATTCCGCTCGCCCGGAAAGATCGGCTCCGCCCGCCGATTCCAACGCGAGCAGCAATTTTTCGATGGTTTGCCCGATATCACCCTGCAGGGCGTGCGTCTTGTTATAATGCGTCACGTCGGCAAGATCGGCGTTGATGTTGATGACCGCTTCCGTCTTTTCATAACCGATGCCGGAACAGTCGGCCTGACAGACGCCCCGTGAGCCGATAACCATCAACAAATTAGCTTCCGCCATGGCGTGGTTACCGGATATGGATCCCTTCGAGCCGCCAACATGCATGTTCTGCGGGTGAGCGTCCGGCAGCACGCCGGTCGATCCCGGCGAAAGAACCACCGCCGCACCCGTCGCTTCGGCCAATCTGCGAACCAGGTCGGGGAACCTCCGACAGCCGCCGCCGGCTTTGATAACAATACGTTCATGGTCGCAAATAGCCGCAACCACCGCATCGAACGCGTCGCCGCCGGCCGCCACCATCGGCGGAACATCCAGTCTTGCCGGTAAGCCCGCCAAATTCACGGGCAGCATTTGCGGCTGGGTATTCAACGGCAGCAGGACATAAAACGGACCGGCCTTGGTTGGGTGGTGGACCCGACCGGTGCCACGCCGCAGCATGTCACGCAACGCCGCCGGCGTGTGCATGATGTAGCTTTCGCCCATCAACGCCGTCATCCGACCGTAAAGCCCCTGTTGGGGCTTCGGAATCTGCTGCATGTTGTAGCCTTCGCCGTAAGTGGTTTCATCGCCGTAAATATGATAGACGCCGACGCCGTTGCTGGCCGCCGCCAGCGACCCGGCCATCGCCTGCAAACCGCCCGGACCAATAGAGGTCACCACGGCCGGGACCTCGCCATATTGCCACGACAATGCGGTCGCCGCGTGGGCCATGGCGACTTCGTTGCGAAAATTCCAGGTCCGGACGACGCCTTCTTCTTCATAGATGCGCAGGACTTCCCCCAAATCGGTCGAGCCATGCCCAAAGATCGCGAGATACTTGCGAACACCCTGCTTCAACAGACCCAGAACCAACCCCTCGGAAAGGGTCGTTTCAAACTGCTGCGGTAAATTTCCAACGGCGACGGCCGCATCAATTCCGCCGTTCGCGGCTATCGCCCTGGCGCGGGCGCGCATGCTTCTTACAACCGCCGTTTCCTGATCGCTCATCTGACTATTCCCGCTCGTTACGCTGATTCATGATTTTTCGTCCATATTCTTTAAAGCACGTTGTTTCGCCCGCTCCATCCTGGGGCCCAAAATCAGCGACCAGATGACGGAGAAAGCGGCCAAACAAAGGAAAAACAGGCTGTAGGGAGAGGTAAAGAAAACAGACACATCGCCCCGCGATTCCGCGAGCGCTATGCGCAAATGTTCTTCCAGTTGCGGCCCCAGTACCAGCGCCAATAACAGCGGCACCACGGGCATATCGAGCCACTTCATGGCCAACCCCAGAAATCCGAACAAGACCATGACATAGATGTCAAAAAACGAATTCCGCAAGGCGTAACTGCCGATCACGCACAGCAGGGCGATGGTCGGCATCAGCAGTACCCGGGGCGCTTTCAATACCTTGACCAATGCACGGATACCGGCCAGGGCGACGATCAGATTGAAGATATTGGCCCAGAAAAACGAAAAGATCAGGCCATAGGCAAAATCGCCCCGCTCCAAAAACAACAAAGGCCCCGGCGCCAAGCCATGCACCAACAGGGCTCCGATCAGAATAGCTGTTACCGGGTCGCCCGGAATGCCAAGCGTCATCATCGGTATCAATGCGCCGCCGGTGACCGCGTTATTGGCGGCTTCCGGCGCCGCGATACCCTCGACGGCGCCTTTGCCGAAGTCGCCGGGATTCTTGCTCACTTTGCGGGCGTAATCGTAGCTGATAAAGGCGGCGATAGGGCCACCGGCCCCCGGCAGGATACCCAGGAACGAGCCCAACGGCCCGCCAATAGAAGCGGGAATCAACATACGCTTGATGTCAGCCAGACTAGGAAAGACATTGTCAAATTTCGACGTCGCCTTGTTTTCGGAACCGGCGATCCCGCCATTTCTGAGGTTTTCGATCAATTGCGGTATGGCGAACAAGCCGATCAGGGCGGTCAGAAAATGAATGCCCGACAGAAGATTGACATCCCCGAACGTGAACCGGGCAGTCCCCATTATCGGGTCCTGGCCGACGGTAACGATTGACAGGCCAAAAACGGCGGAAATCAATCCCTTGATCAGGGATTTAGCCGCAAAACTACAAATTATGGTCAGTCCGAAAAAGACCAGAGAAAATAGATCCGCCGCCCGAAATTCAAGCGCCAGATCGGCCAGAGAGGGCGCCACCAGATACAGGCAAAAGAAACTGAACAGGCCGCCCAAGAAACTCGCGACGATGGCGATGCCAAGCGCCCGCCCACTCTCGCCCCTGGCCGCCATGGGGTGGCCGTCAAGGGCCGTCGCACAGGCCGATGGCGTGCCGGGAATATTTAGCAAAATCGCGGAAAAGCTGCCCCCGGTCATACCCGCGACATAAAGACCCAGTAACAAGGCAATCGAAACGTTCGGCGCCAACGTAAATGTCAGCGGCAAAACGATGATGATGCCCGTACTGATGGTCAAACCCGGGATCATGCCGACGACCAGGCCCAGGACCACGCCGATGGCGGTCGCGATCAGGCTGGACGCCTGAACCGCCTGTGCGAAACCAAGGGCGACATCTTCCATCGGCTATACCTGCTTTCTGATCACATCAAGATCCCACGCGGGAGAAGGATATTGAACCCGCGGGAGAACAGATAAAAAAGAACGACCGGAATAATGACCGCCGAAATGGCCAGATAAACCGGTTTCCGGACGCCATACAGGACCATTAAAGCCGCAAAGAAGGGAATGGATACGGCGAGAAAACCAACAATCGGCAAGAGAGCGGCAAGAGCCACGAGCAACCCCATTAAGCACATCGATCTCCACGGGATAGTGACGCCGTCCGGAAACACCGGCTCGCCTTGCAGTCCTCGAATGCCTTGAACCAACAGGGCAAGTGACAACACTATGAGCGCCACGCTAATCAACGACGGAAAGAACGATGGTCCCGGCACATTGGGAATCAGACGGTCAGGCAGCCCCAGGGTCAGAAACCCATAGCCGACGCCGAACGCAAGCAGAACAATCGCAGCAACGATATTTCTGAGAGGCATGGACATGGCTGAGCTTCTTTCCCCGGAACGTGTTACTGAAGAGGCCGTCGGGCACTACTGACTGGACTTAGACCGGTAAAGGCCGGCACCCTTCATAATCATCACGACCTTCTTGTCTTGCTCGGCGAGCATGGCTTCAAAGTCACTGACCCCCATTGGGTCGACCGTGAACCCTTTCTTTTTCGCCAACGCCATAAAGGGGGCGGACTTTGCCGCCATCGCCATGGCTTTCGCCAGCTTGGCCTTGATCGCGGGTGGCGTTCCCTTGGGAACCGAGAGGCCGCGGAACAGATCCAGTTCGGCATCAAAACCCAGTTCCTTGGCGGTCGGCACGTCCGGTATGACCGGGTTGCGCTTTGCACTCGGGATTACCAACAGGCGAATTTTCTTCGCCTTGGTCAGGTTGATCGCCGCGGTCAACGGCGCAACCATGGCATCGGCCTCGCCGGAAAGAACGGTCGCATTGCGGCGCTTGATGCCAACGGGCAGGTGAATGACCTTGCAACCCATGGCGTTTTCCAGCGCGATGGCAGCCACGTGAGTGGCCCCGCCAGTGCCCGAATTTGCGACCTTCAATGTCCCCGGAGCCTTCTTGCAGGCGGCGACGAAATCGCCGAAGGTCTTCCAGGGCGCGTTGCTTTTCACGGCAAATGGCATCGGCTGATATTCAACCCTGCCCAGGTGGTCGAGCGCGTCGTGCTTGAAATTGACGTTACCGATGTTGGTTGTCGTCAAAATCGATGTTGAATTCCAGGCGATCGTATACCCGTCGGGCTTTGCATTCTTGACGTAGGTATACGTAACGGCGCCGCCCGAACCCGGTTTATTGACCGGGACAACGGCGACACCCAGAATCTTGGACATCTCCTGCGCCAGCAACCGGCCTTCAATATCCGCGCCGCCGCCCGCACCGAACGGTATGATGAACTGGATCGCATGATCCGGAAATTCGGCCTTGGCCAAAGTCCCAAAACCAGCCACGGCGAAAGCTGCCGCGACACCCGCGATTACGCAGTGACGAGTGACCTTAGTGAATTTAGACATTGTAACTCTCCCTTTGTTGGCCTTCCCTGGCAGATCGACGATGACGACCGCCACCATTTATTCCGCTGCATGACTATGCGAATCTTCGGATTCGTTCTTGCGTAACGCGGCGAGAATTTTTTCCGGCGTTGCCGGTAACGACGTGATCCGAACGCCAACGGCGTCATAGATCGCGTTGATAATCGCAGGAACGGTCGGCACCAGTGCCGGCTCTCCGATTCCCTTCACCCCCAACGGGTTAAGAAGGTCCGGATCCTCGATAATTATGGAATTGATCTGCGGAACATCCAGCGATGTCGGCAGAATATACTTGGCAAAACTGTCTGTCGAACTGTGGCCATCGACCGTTTTATAGTCTTCCATCAGCGCCTGACCGAGCCCCTGCACAACGGCGCCTTCGATCTGGCCTTCGACGCCGCGCGGGTTAACCGCGCGGCCGACATCGTGGGCCGCCCATATCCCCAACACCTGAACTTCTCCGGTGACGGCATCGACTTCAACTTCCGCGACCTGACATCCGAACACGTAAGCCTGCCACGGTTTTCCGGAACCGTCGATGGGATCGAGACCCGTGTGATGGGCCGTGTAAGTGCCCGATCCCACCGGGACAAACCCGCGCCCGGCCTTGCACATGTGTACGGCCTCGGCCATGGTCATTTTCAGGTTTGTATCCCTGGCCCATATCTGACCGCCGGACGCTTCGATCCGATCCGGCTCGACGTCCCAGTAATCGGCTACCTCGGCATCAAATTTTTTGCGGACATCGCGGCACGCCATCGCCACCGCGTTGGCGATCATATAGGTCTGGCGGGTCGCCCCGGCGTGCGCGGCTTCCGGCGAGCGGGCCGTGTCGTTGTCGCCGATCGTGATGTCCTCCGGCCGGACACCCAGTTCTTCGGCGGCCACCTGGGCCAGCACCGTCAAAATACCTTCGCCTATTTCCGTGACCCCGGTAACAACCTTTGCCGTCCCGCCATCATCCAGTTCGACCCAGGCGCCGGCCCGGTCCATGGCTGCGGTGCGGGCGATCCCGTACCAGGAACCGGCGACGCCGCGACCGCGATGCTTGCCGTCGCTTGAAGAGCCCCGGCCTGACGGAAGGCGCGCGCCCAAGGCGCACGGTTGACGGTTGCCATCCCCTCCCAAATCACTGCGGTGCGCCCCCCGTGACGATGGTGCGCCATCTTCCCACGTTGACCCGTCGCGGGCGGCTTCCAGCACACGGGAAAAACTGGCGGAATTCAGCGTCTGTCGCGTATGGGTCAACGATCCGGCCCGCATCCCGTTCAACAGCCGCAGTTTGAAGGGATCGACCCCCAGGCGTTCGGCGCAGAGATCAAGATGCGCTTCGGTTGAAAACTGCGATTGCATGGCGCCAAAGGTGCGGAAGGCTCCGCTCGGTGTGTTATTCGTATAAACGCCATAGGTATCGATACGCACATTTTCTATATCGTAGGGGCCGGCCCCCAGAATCGCCATCTTGCGCATGACACCTTCGGTCGACATACCGTACGCGCCTCCGTCACATACGGCGGTGATCTGCGTGGCGACGATACGGCCGTCATTTTTCAGCCCCATCTTATAGGAAATGCGGGCGGGGTGGCGCTTAGCCGATGCAATGATGGATTCCTCGCGGGTAAAAACCAGCCGTACCGGAAGCCTTGTTTTAATTGCCATCAGAGCCAGCATGCCCTGATAGATCATGTCTTCCTTGCCGCCGAAGCCGCCGCCGACGGGACTCATGATCATGCGAACCTTATTTATCGGAAGGCCCAGGATATCCGACAGCATATGGCGATGGTGAGTGATATTCTGACTGGGCGAATGCACCGTCACGACCCCATCGGCATCGACATAGGCCAATCCGGCTTCCGGTTCCAGGTAAGCGTGCTCGACCTGTTGGGTCTGATAGGTTTGCTCGACGATCAGGTCGGCCTCGGCAAAGCCTGTTTCAACATCACCCTTACGAATGGGGATGTGTTTGACGAGATTGCCCGGCGCATCTTCGTGAACAACCGACGCGCCCGCCGCCAGCGCCTGTTCCGGATCGAACACGGCGGGCAGGTCCTCGTAGAGGACCTTGATCAGGCGAACCGCACGCTTGGCCGTATCAAGGTCAATCGCCGCAACGGCGGCGACGGCCTCGCCCACGTAACGGACCTTGCCACGGGCCATCACCGGCTGGTCATGGACAAACACACCGAAGCCATCGACGCCGGGAATATCGGCACTGGTGACGACCGCTTCGACACCCGGCAGGGCTTCCGCCGCGGTCGTATCGATTTCGACAATCCGGGCATGAGCCCGGGGACTACGCAGAACCTGCATTTCCAGCATGCTCGGCATCGTCATATCGGCGGCGTACCGCAGCGCGCCGTTGACTTTCCCCGGCGCGTCAATACGCCGTACGCTGGCGCCGATGAAGCTGTCAAAGTCCTCGTCCGTATCAAGAACCGAGGCCGGCACCTTGCCGTTGGTGACGTCACGGGCGAGTTCGATGGCCTCGACGATTTTCTGATACCCGGTACACCGGCAGATGTTGCCGCCGATGCGCTCCTTTATTTCTTCACGTCCGGCATCGGGATTGTCACGCAGCGCCGCCGTCGCCGCCATCACCATGCCGGGGATACAGTAGCCACATTGGCTGGCGCCGGTTTTGTGAAAGGCTTTCTGCATTGCCGTGGGCAGACCGTCCCGGGCCAAGCCTTCAACCGTTTCAATAACCGCGCCATTGGCTTTGGCCACGGGCAACAGGCAGCCTTTCATCAGCTTGCCATCGACAAATACGGAGCAGGTTCCACATTCACCCGCACCGCAGCCTTCCTTGCTTCCGGTCAGGTGAAGTTTCTCCCGTAGAAAATCGAGCAGCCGCCACGACGGTTGTGCCAACCCCTCAACGGGTCGGCCATTAACGGTCATGTTAATCATCAAATTGGCTGTCATGCCGCCCCCTTTTCTTGTTCGATCACGACACCGGCGGCGGCGAGGGCGTCACGAATGGCCCGCCCGATAAATCCGCGAACGACATCGCGGCGATAGTCCCGGCGTGTCCGTGAGGCGACACGATCCACGGCCATCGTAGCCGCCTGATCGATCACCGCCGCATCGATCGGCTTTCCGCCAAGAAATTCCTCGACATCGTCAAGCCGCGCCGGAACCGGGCCGACACCGCCCAAGGCGAGACGGATATCGTCAAACGTCGCGCCATCCGCCGACGGCTTGACGCAGCAGAACGCACAGGCCACGGATATCACCAGCGACCGACGGTGCCCGACTTTCTCAAACGCACCGCCATACCCTTTGATCGAATCGCATATCGTCGCGGTGATGATGTCACCGTCGCCGAGGGCTGTCTTTCCGGGACCGGAGATGAAATCCGACAGCGGAATTATGCGGCGGACGATGCCGTTGTTTTCCAGCCGGGCCACCTCGATATCGGCATTCAACGCCACCATCGGCGGCGCGCCATCGGCAGCCGGAGAGGCGTTCGCCAAATTTCCGGCCAGAGTCGCCTGACGGCGGATTTGGTCGTCGGCGAACCACATGGCGCAGGACCGCATGCCGGGTAGATGTTCGATGAAAAATCGGTTTTCCAGGAATTGCTGAAAGACGACATTGGCGCCAATTCGAACCCGGCCGTCCGCATCGACGGAATACCCGTCCAGTTCCGGGACACGCGAAATATCGATCAACGCGGGTACGTAAGCGTCACCCGAGACATCACCGGCCCGCCCCTGCCGGGCCCACGGCAGGGTATCGGTTGCCCCGGCGACAATCCGGCTATTGGCCGGCGCCTCCGACAAGGCCTTCAAGGCTCCATCGAGAGTTATCGGCATCAAATATTGATCACAGGCCAACATGCGCTTGTTTCCAGAAGTCCTATTTCACCGCGGCTTTACCGACAGTGCTAAAATCATTCTTGACGACCACCTTGATGGCGTCTTCGACCCGGTCCTTGGCATAACGGATGGCCTCCGGCAACTCGTCCATCATAAACGTGTGAGTGTGAATCAACGTGGCGTCGAAGCGCTTTTGCTCCATAAAGGCGGCTGCACGATGAGTGCCGCTCTTGCCCTCGCCACGAATGCCATAGACGTAGATGTTGTTGCGCACAAGATGCGCGACGTCGATTGGCACGTCCTGGCCGGGGAATGCGGCGAGGCAGATTTTGCCGCCACGATTGACCATCTGGGCCGCTTCATTAAAGCCATTCGGCGCACCGGAGCATTCCAGCACGTAATCGACGCCGATGCCCCCGGTAAGCTCTCGGGCCTTCTCAACGGCATTTTCCTTCGTCACATTGATGACGTGATCGGCACCCAGTTGCTTGCCAATTTCGAGGCGATTATCGCGGGTGCCGGTCAGGATCACCGGTTGCGCACCCATCGCCTTGGCGACGGCGACCCCAAGCAGGCCGATGGGTCCAGGGCCCGTGACGACGACGCTTTCGCCGGCGACCAGGCCGCCCAGTTCGATCAGTCCGTACATGGACGTTCCCGCCGTAACGACGAGAGTCGCTTCTTCATCGCTCATGCCATCGCCCACATGAACCAGGGTGTTAATGTTATTGACCGCGTATTCGAGGAAGCCGCCGTCGGTGGAAAAACCGTTGGCGCGGTGGCCCTTGTCAACATTGCCGTAGTTCTTTCCGTAATTGTGACACGACGTGTACATGCCTTCACGGCAACGCTTGCACTGGCCGCAACCGGCATGAATTTCAACGGTCACCCGGTCGCCGAATTTGTATTCGTCGACCCCCGGGCCGAGGGCAACAACGGTGCCCATGTATTCGTGTCCCGGGGTGAAATTCTTGTTGAACGGCTGCCCGCCTTCGATCAATGCCGGTGGCCCCTTATAAATGATTTCAAGATCGGTGCCGCAAACGGCAATGGCGTCGATGCGAACCAGAACTTCGGCCTTGCCGGGAGCCGGAACCGGCTTTTCCGTTTTGATCAATTCACCGGGATCACCCAGAACCCAGGCGTTCTGAGTTTCGGGGATCGGAAAATCGGGACTGGTCGCAACGTTTTCAGGCATTGTCATGTCGAGGGTCTCCGGTTCTTGAATTCAGGTTTGATGGCAATGGTTATTACTGGCCATGGACGGCATCCCCGTCGGGTTCAACGGTCCCGCCCAGATTTTCACATATGGTCCGAACGGCGCTTTTTACTGCGTTTTCCACGGTCAGCAGACGAGGCTCATCGGCTCGCATCGTCGGCAGCGAGCAACTGACCGAACCAATGACCGCACCGGCATGGTCACGTATCGCCGCACCGATGCAGATAACACCGGGCTGAAATTCCTCATTGTCGATAGAGAATCCATTGCGTCGAACCTGGCGCAGTTCCTCGATCAAGGTCTCTCGGTCGGTGATTGTCTTGTCGGTGAACCGCCCCAACCCTCGTCGTTTTATGATGCGTTCGATTTCACCTTCGGGAAGCCACGCCAGCATAGCCTTGCCCGTGGCGGTGGCGTGAATCGCTTCGGATTTTCCACCGTGCCCCGACACCACACGGACCGCGTGAAGGGAATCGAGCATGGCGATCGTCACGAGTTCGTCGCCTTGTAACGCCGCCAGATGAACGGTCTCTCCCGTCTCTTCGTTCAGCGTCCGCAAGGCCCCCATCGCCAGGTCGGCGAGGTCAAACTGGCGCATCCGTGAGCCGCTCAACTCCAAAACCTTGTTGCCGAGAAAGTAGCTGCGATCTTTCCTGGACTGGGCGACATAGCCCCGGTCGAGGAGCGTGCTCAGCAGGTGATGACAGGTGCTGACATTGAGATCGATAGCGTTGGAAATATCATTTAGCCGAACCCCGCCGGGCGCTTCGGCCAGCAACTCAAGAAGGGAAAGCGCGCGTTCCACGGACTGGATCTTTCGACGCACGGGCTGCCCGGCAACGGCCAAATCGACAGCGGGCGTCGCCACTTCACTGGTATGTTGCATCACCGCTTTCATCTGCCCCCCTCTCAACCCTGACAGGAATTATCCACCCACATCCGGATCACCGGCATCGAGCGATAATCAGCCATCTCACGAGACTACAGTGATTGAGACATTTTTTGCAATGAGAAAAATATTTTTCATATTGTGAAATTTGCCCCCATCCAGCCCAAGTTCTGACCCGCGCAATAAGAGCGCTTGAGCAGTGAATAGAAGGAGCCTGATATTCTTAATTTTCGACAGAGGAATAAATAATCAGACCAAGAACGACGACGGCCCCGACCTGGGTGATATTGGCAACGCCGATCGATATCCGCCGCCAACACTTAAAGCGGTACACCCCCGGACGGCGTCATCGCTAAATGCAAGTTGGAATTATCGCACGATTGATGACGGGAAAAATGAAGCGCGCCCGATCGGGTTCAGGCCGCCCGAACGATATCCGGAGTCTCCATGGCTTCCAACAATCTTCGCCGAGCCAGCATGACGGCCGCTTCGCGCGGCAGAATTTTAGTGTCATTGACCTTTTCGAGGATCGTACGGATGTTGTCGGAAACCGTTTCCACGATGATCGCTTTCGCCTCTTCGCGGGTTCCGCCGCGATACTCCACGGCGCCACAGATGACGCCACCGGCATTGGCGATGAAATCGGGCAGAACCAAAACACCCCGGTCATGCAGGATTTTTTCGATTTCCATGCTCATCGGAATATTGGCTCCTTGCGGGACCAACCGCGTCTTCAGACGATTGACGTTGTCCGCGGTGATCACGTCGGGCCGGGCCGCAGGCACCCAGATGTCACAGGCGACATCGACAATGGCGTCCTTGTCTTCGACCCTGCCGCCGTACTCGATGACGCTCTTGCCGGCGGCCTGAAGGGCCAGAAGCCGATCCAGATCGAGGCCGTCCGGATCGCTGATGGCCCCGCCAATATCGCAGACCCCGACCAACACCGCGCCTTTTTCGCCAAGCAGGCGGGCCGTATGTTTCCCGACCGATCCAAAGCCCTGAATAACGACGGTGGCGCCGTTCAGATCGAGGCCACAGTAATCCTTGGCCACATCGATGGCGGCGACAAGGCCCAGGCCCGTCGCGCCGATTTCATCCAGCGGGATGCCGCCGATTTCCTCCGGCAGGCCGATGGCGCGACCGATTTCATCCTTGATCCAGGCCATACAGATTTCGTTGGTCCCCATGTCGGGGCCGGGGGTGTAATCGGCGATATCCCGGATCGCCCGGGCGAAGGCGCGGAACAGTTTCTCCTTGTCGTCCAACGGCATCCGGGGATCTGCAACGATGACGGATTTGGCGCCGCCGTGGGGCAGGTTGGCGGCGGCGTTCTTGAAGGTCATGGCGCGGGCCAGACGGAAGCATTCCTCGAGGCTGACGTCAGGGGCCATCCGGGTGCCGCCGATGGCCGGACCGCGGGCGACGTTGTCGACGACGACAACACCCTTTAACCCGGCCTTCGGATCATGCACGCCGACAATCATTTTCGGACCGTACCGGTCTGAAAACCTGAAAATATCATCCATGATTGCTGCTCCTTTTCCGTACTGGCGGATCAATCCGGCTTTTCCAGATCCTTGATGGCGGCCTTCAAAAAAGCGCCCGCTTCGCCACCGGTGGCGGCACGATGATCGAAGGTCAGCGACAGCGGCATGATTCGCCGAATGGTGGCCTTGCCATCGACGGCGACGACCTTTTCGGCAATAACGCCGGCCCCGAAGATGGCCACTTGCGGCGGCACCACGACCATTTCCGAATGTTGCCCGACGATGGTTCCATAGTTCGACAGGGTGATCGTCTGTCCGCGCAATTCCTCTGGCGGAATGGCGCGGGCCAGAACATCCGATTTCAGGCGTTCGAGACCGGCCCTAAGATCGGCGGCATCGCGGCTGCCGACGTCCCGCATGGTCGGCACGAACAGTCCTTCATCCGTGTTGACGGCGATGCCGAGATCGACCTGCCGGTGCAGGCGGCGCTCCAGTCTGGCCCCGTCGAACCAAGCGTTCAGGGCGGGTGCCGCCTGACAACCGGCGACAACGGCGCGGATCAAACGGACCATGATATCGGCACCGGATTTGGTGACCCAGTCATCGACGTCGGCGTCGTCATGGATCGAGGCCGGCGCCACTTCGTTGTGGGCCCGGGTCATTTTTTCCGCCATGGCGCGGCGCACCCCGCGCAGCGGTTCAGCCGGCGCCGCTTCGCTGAGAACCTTGGCGGCGCGCTCGACATCGCTCCTGGTGACCGCGCCCCTGGGGCCGGACCCCTGAACGAAGGTAAGGTCAACGTCCAGTTTGCGCGCCTGGGCGCGGACGGCGGGCGTCGCTTTAACCTTGCCGGTGGCCGTCTGGCGCGCCGCCACTCCCTCGGCGCTCAAGGCCTCGGCCGCCGTATCGTCGCCGGAAATCTCGCCGACCACGGCACCGCCGTCCGTGCGCCTGTCTTCATCGATGTCGGCTAGCGGAGCATCGGTCGCGATGCGTTCTCCGACCTCGCCATGGAGTCTGGAAATACGACCGGAATGGGGTGCCGGAACTTCGACCACCGCCTTGTCGGTCTCGACCGAGACCAGGGGTTGATCGGTCACGACGTTATCGCCGACGGAGACATGCCAGGAGACGATTTCGGCATCCTGCAGGCCTTCGCCAAGGTCGGGCAGAGTGAAAGTGCTCATGTCGATCCCTTTCTAACCGAACGCCAGTGATTGCCGCGCCGCATCGACGATGCGTGCGGCGCTGGGCATATAGTGATCCTCGAGTCGGAACATTGGCATTACGGTGTCGTAGCCGGCGATCCTGAGCACCGGCGCTTCCAGACTCAGCAAGCCATGTTCGGCCAGACGCGCCGCGATCTCGGCCCCGAAGCCACCGGTCATTGCCGCTTCGTGGATGATCACGGCGTGACCGGTCTTGTCAACCGATTCGAGGATCGTTTCCATGTCGACCGGCCCCAGAGTTGCGACATCGATGACATCGGCCGAGACCCGCTCGTGCTCGAGTTTCGCCGCCGCCGCCATGGTTTCGACGATCATTGCGCCCCAGGTGATCAAGGTGATGTCGGACCCCTGGCGTAGCCGGAAACAGGTATCCAGCGGCAGGGCCTCGCCATCATCGATGACGTCCTCCTTGACCGCCCGGTAAATCCGTTTCGGTTCCAGAAAGACCACCGGGTCGGGATCGCGGATGGCCGCCAGCAGCAGGCCGTAGGCGCGGGACGGTGACGACGGGATGACGACGCGCAGGCCCGGCACATGGGCGAACATGGCCTCGATGCTTTCCGAATGATGCTCCGGTGCATGGATTCCCCCGCCATAGGGGGCGCGCAGGACCAGCGGACAGGACAATCGGCCGCGGGTGCGGTTCCGCAGGCGCGCCGCGTGACTGAATATCTGATCCATCGCCGGATAAATGAATCCCATGAACTGGATTTCCGGAATCGGGCGAAAGCCCTGCGCCGACAAGCCGACCGAAACTCCGGCAATGACGCCTTCGGACAGCGGTGTGTCGAAAACCCGTGCCCCGCCGAAACGCTGGAACAGGCCATCCGTGGCACGGAAAACGCCGCCATCAATACCGACATCCTCGCCCAAAACGACGACCATGTCGTCTTCCTGCATGGCGCGGGCAAGGGCCATATTGACGGCTTCAACCAGAGTGATTTCAGTCATCACCGCCTCCTTTCGCCGCCCGCCTGCGGACGTCGTCGCGCTGCCTGGCCAATTCGGCCGGCACGTCGGCGAACAGGTAATCGAACATGCTTTCGGCCGCCTGCGGCGGTTCGTTCAGATAGGTTTGGGCGGCGTCTTCGACCTCGGCGGCAATGTCCTCGATCAACTTTTCCTCGTCCTCCCTGCCCCATCCCGCATTCTCGTTGAGGTAGGTCCTGAGCCTGGCCACCGGATCTTCCTTCCAGTGGGCGGCGACGACATCTTCCTCACGGTAGCGGCTGGCGTCGTCGGCGGTGGTGTGATCGCTCAGGCGGTACGTCAGGGCCTCGATAAGATGGGGGCCCTCGCCGGACCGCGCCCGCCCCAAGGCCTGACCGACGACATGGCGAACGGCAATAACGTCGTTGCCATCGACCTGCTCGCCGCCGATACCGGCGCCGATGGCCTTCTGGGCCAGGGTTTCCGCCGCCGTCTGCTGGGCGCGGTTGATCGAGATCGCCCATTGATTGTTATTGACGACAAAGACCACCGGCAGTTTCCAGACGCCAGCAATATTCATCGCTTCATAAACATCACCCTTGGACGTCGCACCATCGCCGAACAGGCACAGCACGGCGCGCTTTTCACCCCGCAGCTTGATCGCCAGCGCGACGCCGGCGGCGTGTGGGGCATGGGTGCCGACGGGCACCGAGTTGGGGAAGTCCTGGGCGTTATTGACATAAACGCTGCCGCGCTCATCGCCGCCCCAATAGAGGAACTGATGCTTCATCGGCACGCCGCGGACGAGCAGCGCGCCCTGTTCGCGGAACGACGGCACCAACACGTCGTTGTCCTGCATGGCGGCGGCGGCACCGACGGCAACGGCCTCTTGCCCCAGCGATGACGCGAAGGTGCCGAGCCGCCCCGTGCGTTGCAGGGCGACCGCCTTGGCGTCGAAGCTGCGGGTCAGGACCATCCAGCGGTACAGCGCCTTCAGGCTGTCGGTGTCTTCGCCGAATTGCGGCAAGGGACCCGTTACGTGTCCCTCGGCGTCAAGGAAACGGGTATGATGGATCTCGAATTCGCAGACCTTGGTCACGGCAGCCTCCTTGCGTCTCCCTGCAAGAGCATCAGCGGAAAAAAACCGGTGCCAATCCCTTGGCCATTATAGTTTTTTTTTGCCCACCAATCTACGCTTCGTGTGTCGATTTCACGGATTTTTACCCGTATGGTAACATCGTTTCGAAAGGCGGCTTCGGTACGATCAAAAATTTCTGAACGTGCCTGTAAAATGCATGAAACGACCCCGTCAAAGTGGCATTGAGGGGCGTTGTCGGCGTTCCACCGGACGGGCGGGTCACGACTCTCATGGCGATCGGCCAAAAAAAGTATGCAAGTGGATTACACATTTTTAATAGTGTAAAATGCCGGGGCTCCCGACGTGGGCTCCTTCGTTGGATATTGATTTTTCGTTTTTGGATTGCTTGATACGGAGATCCCTATGACCAATCCCGACATGATCGCCGTCGATGGTAATGAAGCGGTGGCCTCTGTCGCCCACCGCCTGAACGAAGTTATCGCCATCTATCCCATCACTCCGTCATCGACAATGGGGGAACTCTCGGATGCATGGTCGGCGGCGGGACGGGTGAATCTGTGGGGCAATGTCCCGAAAGTGGTCGAGATGCAGTCTGAAGCAGGCGCCGCGGGTGCGGTGCACGGCGCGCTTCAGGCGGGCGCCCTGACGACCACGTTTACCTCGTCTCAGGGGCTTTTGTTGATGCTGCCCAATCTCTACAAGATCGCCGGCGAGTTGCTGCCCTTTTGCATGCACGTCGCGGCCCGCACGGTAGCAACCCACGCGCTGTCCATTTTTTGCGATCATTCCGACGTGATGGCCTGCCGCCCGACCGGCGTCGCGATGCTCTGTTCGACAAGCGTACAGGAAGCGCACGATTTCGCCTGCATCGCCCAAGCGGCGACGTTGGTGTCGCGGGTGCCTTTCATGCACTTTTTCGACGGCTTTCGCACCTCCCATGAGGTCAGTAAAATTCAGCTTCTGTCTAACGACGACCTGCGGGCCATGATCGACGATGACGGGATCGCGGCCCACCGCGCCCGCGCCATGAGTCCGGATCACCCGGTGTTGCGCGGCTCGTCCCAGAACCCGGACACCTTTTTCCAGATGCAGGAGGCCCGCAACCCCTACCACGACGCCGTACCGGGCATTGTGACGAAGATGTTCGAACGTTTCGCCGCGCTGACCGGGCGACGCTACGCGCTGTTTGAATACCATGGCGCAGCGGATGCCGAGCGGGTCATCGCAATCATGGGCTCGGGTGGCGAAAGCGTTCTGGAAACGGTCGAAGGGCTGAACAAGCTGGGTGAAAAAGTGGGGATGCTGAAGGTGCGGCTGTATCGCCCGTTCGATTGGCAAGCCTTCGCCGATGCCTTGCCGGGGAGCGTTAAATCCATCGCCCTGCTCGACCGCACAAAGGAAAGCGGCAGCGTCGGCGAGCCGTTATACCTCGACGGCGTGGCCGCGCTCAGCCGCGCCGGGCGCACTATGAAAATCATTGGCGGTCGTTATGGCTTGTCCAGCAAGGACTTCACCGCCGCCCAGGCGCAGGCTGTCTTTGCCGAGTTGGCCAAGGATTCGCCCAAGCCGATCTTTACCATCGGCATCACCGACGACGTCAGCGGCCTTTCCCTCGCGGTCGATGAAAGCGAACACGTGCCCAACGACAATGTCAGCCGCGCCCTGTTTTTCGGGCTTGGCTCCGACGGTACCGTCGGGGCAAACAAGAACTCGATCAAGATCATCGCCGAAAACACCGATAATTATGTTCAGGGCTACTTCGTCTACGATTCCAAGAAAGCCGGCGCGATCACCGTTTCGCACCTGAGGTTTTCGCCGGAACCGATCCATTCGGCATATCTGATTCACCACAGCGAATTCCTCGCCTGCCATCAGTTCTTCCTGTTGGAAAAGATCGACGTGATGGCGCACGCGGCGTGGAACGGCACCTTCCTGCTCAACGCGCCCTACGACAAGGATACCGTGTGGGACAAGCTGCCGCGCCCGGTGCAGCAGTCGATCATCGACAAGGATCTCGACTTCCACGTCATCGACGCCAACAAGGTGGCCAGGGAAGCGGGCATGGGGAAACGCATCAACACGGTCATGCAGGTGGCTTTCTTTGCCCTGTCCAAAGTGCTCGACCGCGATAAGGCGATCCGAAAAATCAAAGACACGATCGAGAAGAGTTACGCTTCCAAAGGCCGCGAGGTGGTGGAGATGAATTGCGCCGCGGTAGACTCGGCGCTGGCTCATCTGAAAAGGGTCGATGTACCGGCACGGGCGACGTCGGGCATCGCCATGCCGCCGACGGTGGCCGCCGCCGCCCCCGACTTCGTACAGCGCGTCACCGCGCCCATGCTGGCGGGCCGGGGTGACTGGCTGCCGGTCAGCGCCTTCCCGGTCGACGGCACCTGGCCCGTCGGCACCTCGAAATGGGAAAAGCGAAATCTGGCCGACGAGATTCCGACCTGGGTGCCGGAACTATGCATCCAGTGCAACAAATGCACCCTGGTCTGTCCGCACGCGGCGATCCGGGTCAAGGTCTATGACGGCGCGGCCCTGGTCGATGCGCCGGATACATTCCTGTCCATGGACTTCAAGGGCCGCGAGTTCGGTGAGAACGCCAGGTACACGGTTCAGGTCGCGCCCGAAGACTGCACCGGCTGCACGCTGTGTGTGCGGGTCTGTCCCGGCAAGGACAAGAAAAATCCCCAGAGCCTGTCTCTGGTCATGAAACCGCAGCCGCCGCTCAGAACCGCCGAGCGCGAGAACTTCGCCTTCTTCCTCGACCTGCCCGAGGCCGATCGCACATTGTTGCGGCCCAACGTCAAGATGACACAGCTGTTCGAGCCCCTGTTCGAGTTCTCCGGCGCGTGTTTGGGCTGCGGCGAGACGCCTTACATCAAGCTGGTCACCCAGTTGTTCGGCGACCGCGCCGTGATCGCCAACGCCACCGGTTGCTCGTCCATCTATGGCGGCAACCTGCCGACCACGCCCTACACCGCCAACGCCGATGGCCGGGGGCCGGCATGGGCGAATTCCCTGTTCGAAGACAACGCCGAATTCGGTCTCGGCATCCGCATCGCGATGGATCGCCACGTCGAAAAGGCGCGGCTCCTTCTGGACGGTTTACGCCGCGACATCGGCGATTCCGACCTGGTAAGCGCCGTCCTCAATGCGGACCAATCGACTGAGGCCGGCATCGCCGCCCAGCGCCGCCACGTGGCGAAGCTCAGGCACGGCCTCGCCGCCATCGATCACCCCGACGCCCGGCGTCTTGAGGAACTGGCCGACTATCTGGTGCAGAAAAGCCTGTGGATTATCGGTGGCGACGGCTGGGCTTACGATATCGGATATGGCGGCCTGGACCATGTCTTGTCGTCGGGGGCCGACGTCAACATCCTGGTCTTGGACACGGAGGTCTATTCCAATACCGGCGGGCAGAAATCCAAGGCGACGCCGCTGGCCGCCGCGGCCAAGTTCGCCGCCGCCGGAAAAGCCACACCGAAAAAGGATCTCGGCCTGCTGGCGATCGCCAACGGCCACGTCTATGTCGCCTCGGTCGCCTTTGGCGCCAAGGACGCCCAAACCCTCCGCGCCCTGCAGGAAGCCGAACAATATCCGGGGCCGTCACTGATCATCGCCTACGCGCCGTGCGGCGAGCACGGCTATGATCTGGCCGACCAGTTGGACCAACAGGTCCTGGCGGTGGAGTCCGGCTACTGGCAGCTCTACCGCTACGACCCCCGGCTCGCGGGCGTCGGCAAGCCGCCCCTGCAACTCGATAGCAAAGCCGCAAGCCGCCCGATTACGGATTACCTGAAACACGAAAACCGGTTCGGCCAGGTCAAACGGCACGACCCGGAACGGTTCTCAAGTCTGGTGGCCCAACTGGAGAGGCAAATCCAAACCCGCCAACGCCTCTATGAAACCCTGGCCACTCTCGAGCCGCCCGGCCGGGAACAAGATGAGGCCCCGTCGGAGTAAGACCCTTGAGGCGAAGTAGTTCCGACTTAATCTGACACGGCTGCTTGAAAAAGGAGAGGGGTGCCGGTTTTGATGATGGTGCAAACCCAACCATCAAAACCATTGGGAGGTAATCCTCATGTTGCAGAGCAACCAAAAAATTATCCGTCACAAAGTCGGCCTTCTCAATCTGGCCGAGGAATTGCGCAAGTTGGGCGTGTTCGTGTCGGCCAGCGGCGTGCGGTCGGTCTGGCCGCGTCACGAGTTGGCGAACTTCAAGGCCCTCCTCAAAGCCTTGGAGGCCAAGGTCGCCAATGACGGCATCATGCTCACCGAGGCCCAGGTCCAGGCGCTGGAAAAGAAAAAACTGGATGACGAAGCGTGGAGCGAGATCGACACCGCCCACCCCGGCTACCTTGGCTTTCAGGACAGCTTCTATGTCGCCACGCTGAAAGGCGTCGGGCGGGTTTCTACGTCGATACCTACGCCAAGGCCGGCCAGGCCAAGCTGTGCACCACCAAAACCCCGATCACCGCCGCCGACATGCTGAACGACAAGGTCCTGCCGTTTTACGAGGAACACAATCTGCCGGTGCTGCGTATCCTCACCGACCCAGGTACGGAGTATTGCGGGCGCGCGGACCGTCACGATTACCAGTTGTTCCTGGCGATCAACGACATTGAACACACCAAAACCAAGGCCAAATCACCGCAGACCAACGGCATCTGCGAGCCGTTCCACAAGAAGATTTATGACAGCATCGACATGTTGCAAAAGGATCTGGACGAATGGATCGATCACTACAACAATGAACACACTCATCAGGGCAATATCTGTGAAGGCAGAATGCCCATGCAGACCCTGGAGGACGGAAAAGCCATCTGGAAGGAAAAAATTCGTCGGCTGAATTTAGCCTGACAGACACCGCGTCAAAATCGGTAACTGTCAGATCGGGTCTGAACGCCTACAAATAAGTGCCGCAAATATGATGGTTTTTACGAGTGTTATCGCTTCTTCGGGTCTTTCATGTTGGTGATCACCGTACGCATAAAGCCCAAAAATAGTCTTTGCTCATCGGCCGACAGTTTGCCAATGGCGACCTCATTTTGTTGCCTTGCTGCTGTCACTGCCTTTTTTTCAAGTACCTTGGCTTTGTCAGTCAGATGAATTGAGCGCGCACGCCGATCCTCCGGCTGCGCCCTACGCTTGATCAATCCATCACGCTCCATTCTCGCAATGGTGTTTGCCATTGTCGCTTGTTCTACATCGAGCCTGTTGACCAGCTCCTTTTGGGTCAACCCATCCTCACTCCATAGTTCCAACAGCGCCACAAATTGTGCTGGGGCAATCCCCAATGGCTTTATGCGCTCGTGCAAGCCTTGAGCGAACAGGCGAGCCATGTGGTTTGCCAAATATCCTGCGGAGTTCATTTTTTTAAAGGCCATAGGGAAAATTACACTTGTATAGCAAGCTATGCAAGTGTATATACATAGCACGCTATTTAATAGGAGGATATCATGAAACCGAAAATTCATGCCTTTGCCGGCGGGCTAGGCCTGCTCACAATCTGCATATTTTGGACCGCAACCGTGGCCTCAGAGGTGTTCGGTTCCATTGAACATATAGTGCTCGTCAAAGGCGCAATACTTCGCGGCATGGTAATCCTCATCCCCGCACTTGCTGTCGCGGGCGCATCTGGCTTTGCGCTGGGCGGAAAGTGGAAAAGTCCTTTGGTTGCAAGAAAGAAACGCCGCATGAAGTTTATTGCAGGCAATGGGCTATTAATTCTGCTGCCGTCAGCATTTTTTCTCGCAACACGTGCTCAGGCTCAAAATTTCGATGAAATATTTGTTGCAGTGCAGGCGGTTGAGATCATCGCAGGGGCAGTCAATATCACGCTCATGTCGCTTAACATGAGGGACGGCATTGCGTTGTCAAAACGAAAAACTGCCGCCACTCAATCGGCTTAGAAACGACCGGTAGTGTGAAGGAGTGCTGCGTAGTGTGAAGGAGTGCTGCGATGGCGATGAAAAGTACACGAGCCCAATCAAAATCGATCTCCTTGTGACCTCCGTCACGGCAATTCAGCCAAAAATATCCCCTGACGATTGTGCCGGAGGGAGATCCCCTGAGGCTCTCCCCGGCGTCCCTTCGGGGAGTGTCAAAGGAAATGCATTTCGGTCGTCAGGCGATTTTGCTCTGACAATGCCCCTCGCTCGCTTCGTCGAGGAGAGTCCGCAGGGTCTCTTCTTCGAAGTCTATGAAGCCCTGCGTCACTTCCGAGAATTGTTTGTAGAAAGGATGTTTTGTGGCGTCGATGACCTTATCGCAGAATTTGGAGACCCACTGCGACAGATGCTCATCATAAAACCGCTTTTCGATCTTCAGAATATTGGCGCCAAGTTGATGATCTTCTTTCGTCCACGCTTCGGCTTCTTTTTGCAGTAATTTCTGCATGAATTCGAGTTCGGCGGCGAGGTGATCGGGCATGCCGCCGAATGAATCATCGATTTCCAATCCAGTCGCCTCCATGAACGCTTTCACCTCGACGGTTTTCGTTCCCCAGAGCCCCCCTTCGTAGCCATCAATTTCGAGATGAACAGACTCATGGGGAGAAAGACGAGGCCCCGGCCCGATGAACAGACGTGTGTATTCAACGGCCAGATCCTCGGCAAGTTTCTCAACAGGGGAGAACTTGACCCCTTCCCCCAGGCTTTGTCCGAAAGAATTCAGGATATCGGTAAACCCCTGGATTTTAAGCTGCTCCAGACAATCTACCGTGGGCGCCGCCCGGAAAATGATGGCCAACAGGCCGTACACGTCACTTCTGGCCTTGGCGGTTGCGGTCATATCTTCGCGGGCGTGTCCCATTTTTTTTCTTCCTGTCCGATGTTGCAGATCAAGCCTTGGCGACCCGGACGACAGTGTCCATCCATCGCATCCCGCCACTAATCGGATCCGAACTGTTTGGAATGATCGAATTGGGATGGGTTCCATGCTTGTTCCACCAGATATTCTTGACGTCCGGATCCGCCGCCGCGCCTCCCGGGGTCGGGGAAACATTGCCCGATCCAAAGACACCTGAATGTTTGCGACCCAGATGGTGGGAAATGGCGATGACGCCGGGAACGATCCCCTCGGTGACATGTGCCGTGGTCGTAATTTCGCCGATGGCGCTGGTTACCTTGATGCTGTCGCCATCTTTGATGCCGCGTTCAGCAGCGGTCTTGCCGTTGATCCACGCCGGATTGTCGTGCTTGATCTCGACCAACCACTTACAGTGAGCCGTGCGAGAGTGGGTGTGCACACTGTACTTGTATGTGGTCAGATGCAACTCGTCCGCCGCCATCTTCTGATGTTCGGGGATCGGTGTGTAGGTCGGAAACGGTGGCAACGACTTCCCGGCGAAGTTATCGGAGTAGAAGTCAAGAAGCCCACTTTTCACAAACGACGTGTTCGGCGGATAGGCGATGCGGGGCGTCCCTTCGACGTCCTGGGCGACGTAGGCATTCTTGGCGCCCTTAACGCCCAGATAACCCTTGCCCCTGGCGTCCGCTTCACTCACCCCAGCCTTCTTGTGGTTCCAGTAAACACCGGTTTTTTCGTCAAGTATGACGCCATCGCCGGAAACATCGACTTTGGCTTCGTAAAACCCAAAGTTCGGTTTGGCGTCAGGGTCGTGCCAGACGCCATTCTTCCTCATATATTCGAAGCCGCCCGCGTCCTTCACCCCTGGCGTCATCTCGCAGGACTGACGGACAAACTCCTCCTTGGTCGAATAGGCCAGTTCAAAGCCGCACCGCTTTGCCAAATCGGCGAAGACATCGGCCTGATCCCTCGCCTCGCCAAGCGGCTTGATAAGAGGTTGGCGGATATAATATTCGGCGACGCCGGTTGGCGAGACCATATCTTCGGTATCCCACCGTTCCAAATAGGTAACATCGGGCAGGATAAGATCAGCATATTGCGACGATTCATCGTAGACGATGGTCGTTGTGACCAGGAAGGGGATGATGCTTTCATCCTTATAGACAGCTTCGGCTTCCTTGTTATTGCCGTTGATAAAGGTCGGGTTATTACAGCTCCACCAGTATGCTTTCGGCCGGCCGTTTCGGCCGTCCTTGATCATCGGGATATTCTGTTGGCTGCACTGATGGGTAGGAAACGCCGCTTCACCGGGAAATCCCTTTACGATGTCGAGGCCCTTTTTCACTTTGGCTTCTTCCGACTTCGGATGCTTCCATCCGGCGCCGACGCCCATGACCCGGCCACCTTTCGTATCAAGATTGTTGGTGATCGCCGCCAGCAACATCGCCGCCCGCTCCTGATCGGCACCATGATAGTGCATCACAAGGCCACGATAACCGATCAGACAGGCCGACTTTGCCTTGGCAAAACCGCGCGCGATTTCCCTGATTTTTTCGGCGGGAACACCGCTTTCCTTTTCAGCAAATTCCGGCGTGTACGTTGCCACTTGTTTCTTGATGGCGGCAATTTTCTCGTCGTCCGACGCACGATAATTCGGCGACACGCGCATGTATTTAAGATGATCCCTGCGAAATAATCCTTCATTCATAATGACATTGATCATGGCCAGAATAACCAGGCCGTCCTTGCCGACTTTAATGGGAACCCATTCGGTCGATTTCGCCGCCGTATTGGAAAGGCGTACGTCAAAGGTATAGAGCGGCACGCCCCGTTCAACCATCGCCCGGATCAGGCGTTGCGATGTTGGAATATGGTTGGTATGGGTTTCAAACTGGTTTGACCCGAAATTGACAACGAAGTCCGTGTGGTCGTAATCCCAGTTGTCATACATGCCTCCCCACAGGCTTTCCTGCCCGACCCATTTTGGCCCCTCACAGACTGACGTATGGGTCCCAATGGTATGGGAACCATAGGCGTCCATGAAATCGTGCATGGTCGAAGACTGGCTGCCCTTGTGGCGACCATACTGGTACATGAACAATTCGGGGGTTCCGGCATCGCGAAGCGGTTTGATTTTGGAGGCGATCAGATCGAGTGCTTCATCCCAGGAAACCCGTTTCCACTTGTGCTCGCCGCGCTTGCCGACACGCAACAACGGATGCAGTATGCGGTCCGGGAAATAAACCTGATTAACCCCGGCCTGACCCTTGGCACAAACTTTGCCCATGGTTCTGATTGAGTCGGGATGGCCTTCAATTTTCTTCAAGCGACCATCTTCGACATGACCAACGATAGCGTCGCGGGTTACGCACTGCCAACAGGCGGATGGAATTGTCTTGCGCTGTTTTCCGGTGGTCGGTGAAAAGTCCCGTCCCGTCGTTATCGTGACGGACCCGGCGAGTGTTTGCCGGCTCCCCCCTGAACCGGCCGCCACGGCGGCGGCGCTGGCGGCAGCGAGGGTCATGAAGTTACGTCGATTCAGCTTGTTCATTTTCAATACTCCTTGTCCTGCTGGCTGGGTTTTAGGGAAGTTGGTCGATATAATGGTCCAGCTTCTTTGGCTCGCGTTGCTTATAAAGGGTCTTCAAGACGTTATCGGGGTCGATGTAAAACAAATTCGGCCGCGTTCCCTTTTCGGCAAGCAGGACATTATCTTCCAGCTTGTGTTCCTTGATCAGTTTCGAGACATCGCTGTCGGGATCATTGAGATCGCCAAAAATACGGGCCCGTCCCTGGCAGGTATTGACGCATGAAGGATCAATGCCATTGTCGATACGATGCGCACACATAGTGCACTTGTCGGCGGCCTGCTTGGACGGATCCTTGCCGGCCTTGACGAAGGGGTTGAACGAGCGAACCCCATACGGACAGGCGTCTATACATTTGCCGCAACCGATGCATTGCTCGGCATCAACCAGAATCAACCCGTCGGGGCGCTTGTAGGTGCCGCCACTGCGGTAGCGGATTTTCTTTCCTCCGGGCGTCACGTAGGTTCTGCGTTCACCGGGAAACTGCGGGCAGACATTGACGCAAGGGGGAACTCCGTCTTTCTCACTGCCCGTACAGTGGTTGCACATTAGGGGAAGGAATCCCTTTTTGGTGTTGGGGAAGGTACCCCAGGTTTTTTCCTGAACAACCGTCCTGAAGCGGCCCAGGGAAACATCGTTTTCGGACTTGCACGCGACAGTGCAAGCGCGACAGCCGATACATCTGCGCAGGTCCATGACGATGCCCCACCGGGGGGCGCCCTTATCGCGGGCCTTGGCTTCCAGTCCGCTCATCGCGCCAAGGGCCTTCGCTTCCTTGCCGGTGGCGGCGACAACCGCGGCGCCGGCGACAGTTACTCCGGCGCCCTTCAGAACGTCGCGGCGACCAATTTTCGGCTTATCGATTTTATTCATTGTCTTCCTCTCCTTTTCATCGTGCGTTCCTCTCAATGTGCTCGCGTTCCCGTGTCTTCCCTATCCACCGTCATCCAGCAGATCGAGGGTGTCTTCGAAGTTCGTCGATGCTGCATCCAAAATGGAGATGGCGTACTTCTTGTTGTGAACGCCGTTACCGATCCGAACGATCCCCAGGTAGTTCTGTCCGGCCGATATGTTTTTCTGCGCCGTGTCCAGATCCTCCGCGGAAACTCCCCGTTTCTTGGCTGCCTCAAGCGCGTCGGTAGCTTCCGCTTCAAGTTCCTGCGTATCCTTGATTTCCCTGGCCAGTTGCTCTCGCCAATCCGCCAGCATCTTTATATGGCCAGGGGTATGGCAGGCGGCGCACGTTTTGGGGGCGCCGGTACGGACCCCTTGCCCCTTGTGCACCTCCTTCTTAAGGTGACAGGCCATGCAGTTCGTGTTGACCTTGTACATAGGGTGCGGGGTGGCACGAATACCTTTCCCAACCGGGATTCCGGCAAGCAGTATTTTCTGATATTTGTGTTGATCCTGATGACATAACGCGCAGTCCTTGCGCACGAAATCGAGATGATCGGAGCGATTCTTGTGCTCGATGACACTATGGCAGTCGAAACAATCGGCGGTATGCTTGGCGACATGTTGATCGTGCATCAACTTACCGTCCGTAGCCTTGGCCAGCAGTTCATCGCTACGATTGTGGCAGGTTAGACAGCCATTGGAGACGACATTGCCGGTATTGACTTCACCGTGGCCCTTGACGACTTCGAAGTGGCAACCCTCGCAAGCGACACCTGCCTTCTTGATGGTTTGGTGGGTAATCGCCTTGACCTTGGTGTCTTCGGCGCTGAGTTGGGCCTGCAGCGACCTGGTCGGTATAACGTGGCAAATATCGCATTTCGAGGCGCCCTGGTTGAAATCGATCGACGGCCTTTGTGTGAAGCTGATCTTTTTGATCGCCGCGGCGCCGATCGTCACTTCCTCGACGACGGCTTTATCCAGAGTTGGTTTTTCAAGCTTCAGGTGACACAGGAAGCAGATATCCTTCGGGACCTCAAAATGCTTCTCGGCCGTCACCTTGAAATGGCAGGTATCGCACGTCAGCTTCTGCCCGTTGAGCGCCTTGTCTCCAAAATGGACCTTGTGCTTAAAACGGACCTTCTCGGTATACTGAATTTCCTTGTCCTGAAATTTCTCCACGGAATGGCAGCCGGCCTGCAGGCAGGCTCCGTCTTTGATAACCGGGCGGATCGGCAAGGGAGCATCCGGGTTGTAAAGATAGGCCGCCAAATGGCGCAACCCTTCGAATTTGGCTTTTAATCCGTGTTTCTCTCCCGGCAGAAAATGGCAGTCGATACATTCCGCACGCTTGCGCCCCTTATCTTTGTTGCCATGGTGGTTATTATTTTTCCAGGCCGTAAATTGCTCGGTCATTGTGTGGCAGGACCCGCCGCAGAATTCAGATCGAGATGTATAGGCTTCCTGAGCGTACCATCCTCCCGCCACAACGATAAGAACGGCGATGAAGCCGACAATTACTGTGCCCAAGGTGAATGAAAATCCGATTCTCAAACCTAAACCCCCTGCTTTTTCCTACCGCGACACGCCCCGACGGTGGGCATCGCCAGCCTTCTCGTAAGAAGGAGGAAAGCAGATTTCGTGCCAACGAACGCAAGTATTTGGATTCATGAACGATTCTGGCAATCGCCCAGAAAATACTGCCGGTTTAAGCATTGAAAACGTTACTGAATGGTAACATCGGCGATGCATTGGTAACGGATAGAATGGAATACTTGATATCAGTGTCTTACGCCAATATACCCCAATACAGGTGTTACTAATTTGTAACAATTGGAACTGTTTTAATTCACATTATGCCGCCGTCAATTTACACGAAACCAACGTATTCCAAATTTCCGAAGAATGATTATTTGGATGAATCAGTGCAAGCGAATGTACATACAGGAACAGCCATTGGTATAATGTGACTGGATTGAACTGTATTTTCAGGAGTTCCGATGCCCAATACAACGCGGCAACACAAGGCCGATGGAATTAGGAAAAGTGCAGGCCACATGGCTTAATCGGCTGAATGGGAACGTCTACAATGATCGGGAAGTGGGCTGTGTATTGGGTTCTCATCCTTGGAATGTTTTTGAGCATTCCCGGTTCCGCCCATGCCGGTCAGGCTGAAAACGACGAAAACAGCAAACCCATACGGTTTGGGCTGACTGCGGTTGTCGTCCGGGAAAACATCCGCTTTCTGGATCGGTGGTCGCAATATCTTAGCAGAAAAATGGGCCACACCGTCGAATTCGTCAGGCGGAAGTCTTACCGCGAAGTGATGGATTTGCTGGAAAGCGGGCGAATAGATTTCGCCTGGATCTGCGGTTACCCTTTCGTCAAGAAACGCGATCCTGAGTATATCAAGCTACTGTCGGTTCCGATTTACGCGGGCAAACCGCTCTATCATTCCTTTATTATTGTTCACAAGGACAGTCCGTATCAAACCATAGAAGACCTGAAAGGAACGGTTTTCGCCTTTTCGGATCCAGAATCTAATTCCGGCTATCTGTATCCGCTGTTTTTACTCGCCAGCCAGGGGAACACCCCGGAAAAGTTTTTCAGGCAGACTTTTTTCACGTACAATCACGCTGAAACCGTTGAAGCGGTTGCCGAACAGGTCGCCAATGGCGGGGCTGTCGATTCCTATATTTGGGAATACTTGAACGCCCAGCACCCCGAATTGGCCGGAAAGACAAGGGTCATCGATAGATCGCCGGCATTCGGTTTCCCGCCCCTGGTTTCCCGTATCGGCGCGAACGCCAGAACAGTTCGGAAAATGAAGATTACACTTCTTGGGATGTCCAATGACCCCGAGGGTCAGAAGTTTCTGGCCGGTCTGAAGTTAGATAAATTCGGCCAATCGCCACCCGAACTTTTTGACAGCATCAGGGATATGGATGCAAAAACCCGCAAGGCTCTGCCGTGGGCCACGCTATCAAAACGGAAAAAGAAAGTAATAGCGGCAGGTAAAGAATGAAAGTCGCATCGAAACGCTTTTCAGGTCTTTCCGTCAAGCTTGCTCTTACCATTACGGCGGTGGTCGCGGGCGTCGCATTCACGATTGGCGCCGTCATTGTAACCCTGGACTGGCAACGCTTTCATCGGGAATTGGAAAGCGAATCGCTGTTACTTGCCCATTCGGTGTCCGTTACCGCCGCCGACCACATCTTGCGCAAGGATCACTGGGCGATGTTCAAGTCCTTGAAAAAGATGGCCCAGGAAGGCACCGGCGACTCGCGGGAGCCCGGGATCATCACCGCGATGATAATAGACCCCGATGGGCTCGTGCTAGCCCATTTACAACCGGGAGAACACCCCTTGGGAATGCCCTTGGCTCCTCGTGGAAAAATCGAAGAAAGACTCTTGGACTCTGTTAAGAAGTTGCGCGCCCCGGGGATTTTGAAAAACGGCATCGGAAGAAATGGTTTCCTTGAAGGCGTCGTTCCCATTTTTTCCGATGAAAAACTACTCGGCTTCGTTCGTGTTCGCCTTTCCTATCAGGAATTATTCGTCAAGGCCGAGCACTCGGCGTTGATTATTTTGGGCCTCACCGTTGCCCTGGTGGCCCTTGGCAGTTTACTCGGCACCGCAATTTCCAGGAGAATAACGAAGCCACTTACGGCCATGACCGAAGGCATCGAGGCCGTCAGTCGAGGGGAACTCTCAGACATAAAACCAATTCCCGTCAGCAATGACGATGAACTGGGTATTCTGGCCGGCGCTTTCAACAAAATGGCCAAGGAGATGATCGAAAAGAAGTCATTGGAAGAGCAGATCGCCGTCAGTGAGAAGCTGGTTGCACTTGGACGGATAAGCGCTGGCGTCGCCCACGAGGTCAACAACCCCCTGGCGGGCCTGATGAATTGTATCGATACCCTGAAAAGGCATCCGGACGATCCGGAACTGGTCGAACGATACCTCCCTCTCCTGGATAAAGGGTTGAATAGAATCAAAAGTATTGTCGAAAGCCTGTTGATTGAACTTCGTACAGAAGAAGCTCATGGCATGGATAGTTCAACTTCCCTTGAAGACCTTCGCGACATTATCGTATCGGAAATCAATGGCCGCGACATCCGGTTAACCTGGGAAAATCACCTGAAAGAAGATGTCCTGATCAACCGGCGGCGGGTCCAGCAAATTGTTCTCAACCTTCTAAAAAATTCGGTTCAGGCCCTTCCTGACAAAGGGTCTGTAATTTTCAGAACCTTCCAGGATGGAAACTGCGTTATCCTTGAGGTCACGGACGATGGCCCAGGCATTCCGGTGGAACACAAAAGCCAGCTTTTCGATCCGTTTTTCACAACAAAGCCGAACGGCACCGGACTTGGGCTTTGGATTGTTTACCGGTTGGTTGAGAGCATGCGAGGCGTTATCGAAGTCGACAGCGAGATTGGCACCGGAACGCAGTTCCAGGTCACCCTACCGGCGGTTGAAGCGAGCACACAGTAACCATGTCAAAGGCCAAAAACCCCGCCAACGTCCTGGAAATCGATGCATCCAACCCCTGTGTCCTTGTTGTCGAGGATGACGAAATTATGCGTCTGTCTCTTGAGGACAGGCTGCGACTTGAAGGCATTCCCGTCAGGGTCGCCTGCGATATCGCCGGGGCACGCAACCAGCTTAAAAAGGGCAATGTCGATATGGTTGTCACCGACATCCGCCTGCCTGACGGTTCCGGGGCGGACCTGTTTTACAGCATCTCCCAACACTACCCGGGCATTCCGGTAATCCTGATGACCGCTTTTGGAGATATCGCCGACGCCGTCGCCCTGGTTAAAGCCGGTGCCCTGGACTATCTGACCAAACCATTCGACCTGCAGGACTTCATCGAGAAGGTCCAGCGCAGCCTGTCACGCATTCAGGACCAAAGCCTGTCAGCCGATTCCCTGGGCCTGGATGGCGAAACATTCCGACCGGGCAGCGGCGTGCTTGGTAAAAGCGCGGCGATGCGTCGCATTGAACGCCTGATCGCCCGGTTGGCCGCCGTTGACAGCTCTGTTCTCATTACCGGTGAGTCCGGTGTCGGTAAAGAGGTGGTGGCGTCCCTCCTGCATCACAACAGCCGCCGGGCCAACGCGTCATTTATCCGGGTCAACTGCGCCGCGTTACCGCAAAATCTTATCGAGAGCGAGCTGTTCGGGCACGAAAAGGGTGCCTTCACCGGCGCAACACAGCGCCATATCGGTCGCTTCGAGCAGGCCAATGCAGGGTCTATATTCCTGGATGAGATCGCGGAAATCCCCCCTGAGACCCAAGTCAAATTGCTAAGGGTGTTGCAGGAACAGGTCGTCGACCGGGTCGGCGGCACGGAGCCGGTCCCGCTGGACGTTCGTATCATTGCCGCGACACAGGTGAAACTCGATGAAGCCGTCAGGGACGGCCGGTTCCGCTCGGATCTATATTGGCGGCTTAACGTCATCAACGTTCATATCCCCGCATTACGGGAGCGACGCGAAGACATCCTGTTCCTGGCCCGCATGTTCGTCGAGCGTCATGCCATCGAAATGGGCCTGCCGCAGAAAAATATTTCCGCAGAAGCCGAGGCAACCTTGCTCTCCATGCCGTTCCCGGGCAACGTACGGGAACTTCGAAACATTCTCGAACGAGCGGTGGCCCTGAGCGACGGGCCGCGCATCATGGCCCATGACCTGATGCCCCTGGATGAAGATCACGGTGAACCGACATCCCCTCATACGCTGAGAGAATCCGTTGAAAGCGCGGAACGCCAGGCAATCCATCAGGCCCTTATCCAGAGTGGTTGGGCCATCGGCCATGCCGCCGACAAATTGAATATTTCCCGCAAGAGCCTGTGGGAAAAGATGAAGCGCTATGAAATCGAGAAAAATTGACTCCCGCCCATCGGGTGAATCAGCTTATTCCCACTATCGTTACAGCAAGAAGAGGACTGGGTTTGCGCTATGCGATCTATTGTCCGCCAAGGCGACAACCGTAGAGCCATCTCGCTTCCGTTAAGGTTTAGCCGGCGTCCGGTCTTTAACCTTCCCGGAGGGCCCGGGCGACGGCGGTGCTTTGTTCAAGCCGTCGCGGCAGTGAGGTCGAGGGTCACTTCTATGGCTTTCTCGTCCGGAATGTGATGCTTCCGGAAGCCAAGCTTGGTCGCCAGTTCCAGCATTCGGCGGTTCTCCCTGAGAACCTGACCAACCATCCGCTGGGTGCCTCGACCCTGGCAGTATGCGATCATCTTTCCCAGCAATTTGCGGCCAAGCCCCTGCCTTTTCAAGTCCGAGCGCACGACGATAGCGAATTCGGTCGCCTCGTTATTGGGATCGGTAATTGTCCGCACAACGCCAAGGGTTTCAAGTCCGCCATCCTCGTTGACGCCGCTGGCGATGAAGGCCATTTCCCGATCATAGTCGATCTGGGTAAACCGGGCCATTTGTGAATGGGGCAACGAACTGACCAGGCCGAAGAATCGGAACCGAATGTCCTCGGGAGTAAGGCTGGCGACAAACTTATGGTGCTGGGGCTCGTCCTCGGGGCGGATCGGGCGCAGCAGAACGTCGCGCCCGGACGCCATCGTGAAGGTCTCTTCCAACTCCCCGGGATAGGGGCGAATGGCGAGTCGTTGCGAAAGCAGGGCCGCCTTGGCGTCGAGGACGATTCTGGCGTCAAGAGCCAGCACTCCCTTGTCGTCGGCATAGAGCGGGTTGATATCCAGCCCGACGATTTCCGGAATATCGATGACGAGTTGGGAGACCTGCATAAGCGTCAGACAAAGCGCGTCCATATCAACCGGCAGCCGATCACGATAGCCATTGAGCAGGCGCACAATCCGGGTCCGGTCTATCAGTTCTCTCGCCAGGCGCATGTTCAGCGGCGGCAGGGCAACGGCACGGTCGGCGATGATCTCGACCGCGGTGCCGCCTTGTCCGAACAAGATGACGGGGCCGAAGATGGGATCGCTGGCGACGCCAATGATGAGTTCGTGGGCACTCGGCCGGAGCGCCATTTTCTGGACGGTGAAACCTTCGATACGGGCGTCCGGCAGTTTTTCGGCTATTGTCTCCAACATAATCTCGGCCGCGCCCCGAACCGCTTCGGGGGATTCCAGAAACAGTCTGACCCCTCCGACGTCGGACTTGTGCGAGATATCTTCTGACAGAATTTTGAGGGCAACGGGATAGCCGACCTTCCTGGCGATATCCGCGGCCTGTCGCGGCGAGGCGGCGGTGTGGGTCTCAACGGTGGGGATCCCGTACGCCGCAAGAATGGCCTTGGCGTCCGCTTCGCCTATCATGGCGGTATTGTCCTTTAGCGCTTCGGCGACGATGGCACGAACCCGGTTAACGTCGGGACGGAATTCGGCGGGCGCCGCCGCCGGCGTCTCCATCAGCACTTCCTGGTTGCGCCGGTAATTGATCATATGTAGAAACCCACTCACGGCTTGGCCGGGCGTCGCATACGTCGGGATGCCGACATCGGCAAACATGGTTCGCGCCGGGGCGACCGTCTGTTCGCCGACCCAGCTGGTCAGGACGCGGGATTGAGTTTTCGAAACTGTATCAATGACCGCCTGGGCCGCCTCGGTACTCGAGGCGGTGCCCGTGGGGGCATGCATGACCAGAACGGCGTCCACCCCTTCGTCCTGACTTAAAATCTCCAGAGCGGCCGCGTAGCGCTCACCGGGGGCATCTCCGATAATGTCGACCGGGTTGGCCCGGGACCAGGTCTCCGGCAGGACGGCGTCGAGGGCGGAAATCGTCTTTTCGGAGAGCTCGGAAAGAATCCCGCCGCCCTCTATCAGATCATCGACAGCCATGACGCCAATACCGCCGCCGTTGGTCATTATAGCCAGACGCTCCCCGTGCAGGGGCAGCCCCCGGGCCAGCGTCTCGACCGCCGCGAACAGTTCCTCGGTCTGGTAAACCCGCAGCATGCCGGCGCGACGGATGGCGGCGTCGTATACCATATCGGAGCCTGCCAGAGCACCGGTGTGGGAGGCGGCAGCCCTGGCTCCCTCGGCGACACGGCCCGACTTGATGACCAGGATCGGCTTGTTACGCGCCGCCGCGCGTGCCGCCGACATGAAGTTTCGGCGTTTACGGATCGATTCGATATACAGCAGAATAGCATCGGTGCCAGGGTCACGCCCCAGGTAGTCGATGACGTCTTTGATATCCACGTCCAGGCTGTCGCCCACCGAAACAAAATGGCTGAAACCAATGGAATGAGCCCGAGCCCAATCGAGAACCGCCGTGCACATGGCGCCGGACTGGGAGACGAAGGCGATGTGGCCGGGCAAAGAAGGCAGATGTGAAAAGCTGGCGTTTAGCCCGATCCCGGGAACCAGAAGGCCGAGGCAATTCGGACCCATGATTCGCATCCCCACCGGTCGAGCGATCTCCAGCATGGCATCTTGCGGGGAAATTCCACCTTCTACTTTGGGCCGCGCCATACCGGCGGTTAGGACGATGCTGGCCCGGGTTCCCTTTTCAGCGAGGTCGCCGATGATGCCGGGGACCGTTTCGGGCGGGGTGCAAATGACCGCCAGGTCAGGGACGATCGGCAGTTCCGCGACATCAGCATAGGCCAGTAAGCCCGCTACCGCCTGATGCTTGGGATTGACCGGCATGATGGGGCCCGCGAACTCGCCCTGAATCAGGTTGCGCATGACCAGCGCCCCCACGGAACTGTGCCGGTTGGAGGCCCCGATGACGGCAACCGACGCCGGAGCAAACAGCTTGTCGAGATTATAAACGGTCATGGCGCCTTCTCAGCGAATCAAGCCCGGATAGTAATCCATTTTCTCGGACACGGCCCGGAAAAAAACACTATGGCGATGGCCGAGCAGGCACGCTCAGGGAATCGGCACCGCTTTTTCAGGCGGTGTCATGTGTGGGGGACCCCTTGCATTGCAAGTGTTTTCTGATGATTGTCTGCCCCACCGAACGCCAGATTGATAAAGATCAGAAACTCGGGTTCAATTGTCGGGTATCATGACCGCGTCAATCATGGCGGGATATGAAAATGCGGTTCCCATGAAACAGGTCGGCGTCATAACGGAGATATCCGGTCCCGTGGTGAATATCGTCTGTACGGGGCCTCTGCCGGCACTATATGAAGCCTTGCGGGCGCCGCTTGATGGTGGGTCCTGCCTGCTTGAAGTGCATCACCATCTTGATTCAAAACATGTGCGCACAGTTGCCCTGCATACAACGGCCGGATTAAACCGCGGGACGCCGATCTATGAGACCGGCGGCCCCCTGCGTGTGCCGGTGGGACCGGACTGCCTGGGCAGGGTGCTTGATATGTTCGGCCAACCCCTCGACGGCGGGAAGCCGCTGGCGGGGCAGGAAATGCGGCCTGTTCTGATAAAGCCCGCGCCGATTTCCGACGTAAAGGGGCCGGAATCAATTCTTGAAACCGGGATCAAGGTCGTTGACCTGCTGTGCCCGTTCGTGCGCGGCGGCAGGACGGGGCTGTTCGGTGGCGCGGGAGTCGGCAAGACGGTCCTGATCATGGAATTCATGCATGCCATCGCCTCCCTGCATCAGGGGGTATCCGTTTTCGCCGGAATCGGCGAACGTATCCGCGAGGCCCATGAACTCTGGAAGGAAATGGAGCGCACCGGGGTGCTCCCCAAAACCACGCTGGTCTTCGGCCAGATGGATGAATCGCCGGGCGTGCGCTTCCGCACCGGCGCGGCGGCACTTACATATGCCGAGTATTTGCGCGATTCCCTGGGCAAAGAAGTTCTGGTTCTGATGGATAACGTTTTCCGCTTCGTGCAGGCGGGCAGCGAGATTTCGGGACTTTTGGGACGCATGCCCGCCACCGTCGGCTACCAGCCAACGCTGCTGACCGAGGTTGCGGAACTGCAGGAACGAATCGCCTCGACCACCGCCGGTACGATTACGTCGGTACAGGCGGTCTATGTGCCCGCCGATGACATGACCGATCCCGCGGTCAGCGCCATTCTGTCGCATCTCGATACACTGGTTATCCTGTCGCGCGATCAGGCGGCGCGCGGCATCTATCCGGCGATTGATCCGCTGTTGTCACAAAGCCGCATGCTGGACAAGCGCATCGTCGGCGAACGTCATTACAGCATCGCCCGGACCGTGCGCGAACATCTGGCCCATTTCGATGAACTGAAAGACATTATCGCCATGCTCGGAATGGAGGCGCTTTCCGCCGAAGATCGCCGCACCGTACACCGCGCAAGGCGGCTGCAGCGCTATTTGAGCCAACCCTTCCATGTCGTATCGGGTCATTCCGGAATAAAGGGCGTATCCGTGCCGCTTGGCCACGTGCTGGATGACTGTGAGGATTTCCTGAACGGAGTCCATGACGGATTGCCGGAAGACAAATGCTACATGCGGGGCTCCATGAAAGAAGAGCCCGGAACGGGAGAGGCGGCATGAACAGCTTTCCCCTGCACCTGCGCTCGGCGCTACAGACCGACACTATTGAAGATGTCGTCAGTTTCAGAGGCGCCGATGGTTCCGGGTCCTTCGGTCTGAAGGCCGGGCACGAACGGATGATGAGTATTCTGGATTTCGGCCTTGCGCAATTCCGTACGGCGAACGATTCCCGGCATTACGTGGCGCTTACGGGTGGCCTTTTATATTTTTACGATGGACAATTATTCATTAGCACCCGGCGTTATATTCTTGGCGACGATTATCGCACCGTGGCCGACGCCATTCAGGGCGTGCTGGCGACCGAAGAGGAAACCATGCACGACCTGAAAGGCAGTATTTCCCGTCTGGAGCAGGAAATGACAAAACGGCTGTGGCGCCTTCAACATGATGGGGAGCACCGGCACTATAACGGATGATCTTGAAAAAGCGGCACAGCGTGATGCCGAACGACTCAAAGAGGCGGATAAAAACCGCCCGACCCTGGTTGCGCAAACGGTTTATCTGGGCAGTCTTGCGTTGCTGATGGTCGTGCCGGTGATCGGCGGGGCGTATCTGGGGCGCTGGATTGACGGCCTGTTTGAAGGCTACTCCGTGCGCTGGACGGTCAGCCTGATCGTTCTCGGCGTTTTTATCGGTATCGTGAATATATATTTGTTTATTAAACCTGTTTCAAAAATGCGGTAAAATTATTGTCCGCCCGCACCTGAAACCAAGGAAAGGTCGCGATGGAAAATATCCCCGTCCTGTTCCACATCGGTCCGCTGGCCATCAATGCGACGGTCGTCACGACATGGGCGCTGATGGCGGCGCTGGCCCTGTTCTGCCTGCTGATGACGGCGCGGCTGCAGGTACACGATCCGGGGAAGAAACAGGTGGTGCTGGAAAGCGTCGCCGCCGCCGTAGAAAACGCGGTCGCCGACGTGATGCCGGATAATCCACGCCTGTTGGTGCCTTTTATCGGGACGCTCTGGGCTTTTATTGTGTGCGCCAATTTAATCGGCCTCGTGCCGGGGCTGCATTCACCCACGGGCGACCTGTCCCTGACCGCATCGCTGGCTCTTCTGGTGTTCTTTTCCGTGCACTGGTATGGCATTCGCGCCGATGGACTGCGCACCTATTTGCGCCATTACATGAAACCGACGCCGCTGATGTTCCCGTTCCATATTATCAGCGAACTTTCGCGCACCGTGGCGCTGGCGGTCCGCCTGTTTGGCAATATCGCCAGCCTTGAAATGGCGGCGTTGCTGGTCCTGATCGTCGCCGGATTTCTTGTGCCGGTGCCGATCCTGCTGCTGCATGTTGTCGAGGCGCTGGTGCAGGCGTATATTTTCGGGATGCTGGCCCTTGTCTATATCGCCGGCGGCATCCAGTTTCGACAACAAACCAAAGTTCAACCGGACATCGAAGAAACAACGGAAGCAAAGCCATGACCTCATTGGAAATCCTTGTCATTGTCTCAACCGGAGCCGCCGTGCTGGCGATTGCGCTGGGCGTAATGCTGCCTGCCGTCGCCATGGGCAGAGCCATCTCGCAGGCGCTTGATGCGCTGGCCCGCCAGCCGGAAGCCGAAAAATCGATCATGCGCACGCTGTTTATCGGTCTCGCCATGATCGAATCTCTGGCGATTTACGTGCTGGTGATCGTGCTGGTCGTGCTGTTCCGTAACCCGATGCTTGAATACGTGCTGAAGTAAGACCGTGGGTATCGATCTGACCACATTCGTTCTGGAACTTATCAATTTCATCGTCCTGGTTTGGATTCTGAACCATTTCCTGTTCCGCCCCGTCATGGGGATCATGGATAAAAGACGGGAGGAGATCGATAAGGGTCTGCGGGAAGCGCAAAATTTGCGCGAAGAAGCCGATGCCCTGCGCGTCCGCTATGAAGGCCGGCTGAGTGAGTGGGAGACGGAAAAGGAAGACGCCCGCATCGCGCTGAACACGGAACTGGCGGCGGAGCGCGCCACCGGTCTTGAGTCCGTACATCGGGTGGCCGAGCAGGAAACCCGGCGCCTGGCCGCGGCGGAAGAAAGAAAACGCACCACATGGCAACGATTGACCGAACAGCGCGCCCTGAAACAGGCGGCGCAATTTGCGGCCAGACTGCTGGAACGAATGGCGGGCCCGGAACTGGACGAAAAGCTGGTGGAACTTTTCCTGGCCGACCTTGCGGCGTTACCAAAAGACCGGCAAGAATTATTGGCCGGGGCGGCGAAAGAGACGGGTGGACATATTACAATCACCAGCGCCCGCGTCTTCTCCCCCGGGATGAAGACGTCTCTCAAGGAAGCCCTGTCGGAAAAACTGGGCATCGCCTGCGAGGCGGATTATGTAACCGACGAGGCCGTCCTTTCGGGTCTGCGCGTCAGTATCGGTCAGTGGGCGATACAGGCGGATTTGAATGATGAACTGGCGTTCTTTACGGAAGGGAGTCGCTTATGACGCCCGAGCCCTCTCTCCTCGACACCCAGGAGAAACGGCTGAAAACGTACCGCTTTGCCTCTCGCATCGTCGAGCGGGGAATGGTCTCGTCGGTCGGCGACGGGGTGATGTGGATAGAAGGGCTGCCTTCCGCGGCAATAGAGGAACTCGTCCGCACGGGAGACGGATCGCTGGGGCTAGTTTTCCAGCTTGCGGCGGCGCGCATCGGGGCGATGATTCTCGAGGAATCGCCGGATATGCACGCCGGGACGACTGTGGCGCTGAACGGGCAGAGGCAGTTGGCAATTCCGACGGGCGATGAAGTGCTGGGCCGGGTCGTCGATCCGCTGGGCGCGCCGCTGGATGGCGGGCCGCCGCCCGATTGCCATGATGTCCGCATGCTGGAGCGGGCGTCTCCGCAGATTACCGAGCGCGACTTCGTCAACCAGCCGCTTTATACCGGGAACAAGATCGCCGACACGATGATCCCGGTTGGCCACGGCCAGCGGCAGCTTCTGATCGGCGACAATGGCACGGGCAAAACGACCTTCGCGCTTGACGCTGTTTTGCATCAAAAAGGGCACGGTGTGCGGTGTGTTTATGTCCTGATCGGCCAGAACCGCTCGACCGTCGCAAGCGTCATCGAAACACTACGCGCCAGCGGGGCGCTGGACTATACGACTGTTGTCGTGGCCGAAGCGACCGCTTTGCCGGGGCTGAAATATCTCGCGCCCTTTGCCGGTTGCACAATGGCCGAACACTGGATAGAGGCCGGACACCGTACCCTGATTGTTTATGATGATCTATCCACCCATGCGCAGATTTATCGCGAACTTTCATTGCTGTTGCGCCGTCCACCGGGGCGCGAGGCCTATCCCGGCGACATCTTTTACCTTCATGCGCGGCTGCTGGAACGATCGACCTGTCTGTTGCCCGAAAAAGGCGGTGGCAGCATGACGGCTTTGGTGGTTGTCGGAACCGAGCAGGATGAGATTGCCGCCTATATCCCGACCAACCTGATTTCGATCACCGACGGACAGATTTACTTCGATCACAAGCTGTTCGCCGCCGGGATTTTGCCCGCCATCGACGTGCCGCGCTCGGTCTCGCGAATTGGCGGACAGGCGCAGCACCCTGCGATCAAGCGCGAGTCTGCCCGAATGAAGCTCGAATACCTGCAATTCCTGGAGCTTGAAATTTTCTCGCACTTCGGCTCGAAACTTGAAGAGAGAATACAGGCTCGGCTGGCGAAGGGGCAACTTCTGCGCGCCATCCTGAAGCAGGATGCGCAACGCCCGCTGTCACCGGAGACACAACTCGCCTGGCTGATCGCGTTTAACGAAGGCTTGTTCAAAGGCATGGATCAGGAAGCCATCGACGAGGCGCTGAAGAAGCTGGCGCGGGGCGTCGAGGCCCTACCCCTGAGGCTTGACGATCCGCGGGAAGAGTGGGCCACACGGGTCGGCGGGTGGCTTTCATGAGCAGGCGCCGCAAGATCGCCACCAGGCTTTCCTCCTACGCCGATGTGCGCACGATGCTGTCCGCCATGAAAAGCATCGCAATGATGGAACTGCACAAACTGGGCGGGCATCTCGACCGCCAGCGCATGGCGATGGAAACGGTCGAAATCGCCGCCGCCGATTTCCTTTCTTTCCACGAACTGCCGGCGACCGCAGGAAAAGCACTGTATATCGCGATCGGCTCCGAGCGCGGTTTTTGCGGTGATTTTAATGAAGAACTGCTGGACGGAATCGGCAACGCGCGCACGCGGGGCGGTCACGTACTGCTGATCGGCAGCCGTCTTGTCGACCGGTTTGAAGAGGAAGATACACTCCCGAATTTCCTGTCTGGCCCCAATATCGTCGAAGAACTTACGGCTGTCCTCGAGCGCGTGGCGCGCTGGCTCGAAGCTCAACAACTCGCCACGCCGGAAACATTGTTGCACGTGACGGTACTGTTCCATGATCAGGCCGGCCCGATCGAGAAGGTCATTGCGCCCCTGCCGGTCCCCCGGGAGCGGCCCGGCCGGCAGACCGTCAAGGGCTATCCGCCATACCTGACGCTGGAGCCGCGGGTGTTTCTTGCCGGATTGATGGAGCAGGCGATGCTGCTGGGGCTGCGGGAGGTTTTCGCCTTTTCGCTGGCCGCTGAAAACCGCCGCCGTCTGGAGCATATGAACAACGCATTGCGGCGACTGGATGAAAGAACGGTGGCACTGGAGCGCCAGTTGAGAAAATCCCGGCAGGAAGACATCATTCAGGAAATCGAAACCCTTCTCATCGGCAATTCCGGATAGTGTCAAGAAGCACGGGGGAATCGTATACTAATAAATAGCCCGATCTTGACGGCGTTCGATACGCATTTCATGCTGACCTTATGGGGCGATATATGAAGAAAAATCGCAGGTTCACCCGGTTTGTCAAAGACACCGTCACGCAAACGCCCATTTTGAAGATGGTCGGGCTGCTGGCCCTTCTGTGGCTGCTCTTTTCGGCGGGTTTATACGGTGCGGAGCGGGGTATGGAGGGCACCGCTATTACCTCATATGGGGCGGCCCTGTATTGGGGGGTTGCCGCGTTTTCGACCGCTGGAATAGCGGATACGCCGCTTTCCGGGGTTTCGCAGATCATCGGCGGGATATGGATTGTCCTGGGGTCGGCACTTTTTTTCGGAACAATTATCGCGACCATTACCGCCTATTTCATGCGTCCCATGCAACGACCCGTCAGGCAAATCGTCCAGACAATCGAATACAATCTGGAACAGCTTGACGACCTGTCGGTTGAAGAACTTGATTTACTCAAAGATACGACGGATGCCCTCATCGTTCACATGGAGCGCCACAGAGAGCAGCGAAACATCGGAAAACGAACCTGATTTCCGGTCTCGGGAACCTTATCGAACCACCCGACAAATCTTAAAGGCAGCCATGATCCCGGGGCAGTCGATGTTTCGCCAGAGCCGCTCCTCCCCTGCTCATTCGACATGGCGCTCACCTATTCCTCCAGCACATAGGTGCCGGGCGCGTCGCAGAGCGGCGCATAACCGGCCTTTGCCTTGCCGACAGCCGGCGGTTTGGCGCGGTCCCCGGAACGCTCCGTCAACCAGGCCTGCCATGTCGGCCACCACGAGCCATCGT
>Ga0316204_10001265_pt1 | contig 72449 bp, 76 predicted proteins | sample 6monrhotite_MG_2_FD_205661 | JGI IMG/M metagenome (GOLD analysis project Ga0316204, IMG submission 205661) | Microbial mat bacterial communities from mineral coupon in-situ incubated in ocean water Damariscotta River, Maine, United States -... | ecosystem: Environmental > Aquatic > Marine >...
TGTAGGTTTTGATCTCAAACGATAGAAAAAGAGGTGCGTAAATGCCCACTGTGATGATCACCGGCGCAAATCGAGGCTTGGGGCTGGAGTTCGCCCGTCAGTATGTACGCGATGGCTGGTCGGTGATTGCCACATGTCGCAAACCCGAAGATGCGACCGAGCTCAACGCCATCGATGGGGTGACGGTTTATCCGCTTAACGTCACCAATTTCAAGGCGGTGCGCGCGTTGGCGGACCGGTTGAAGGGCGCAGCCATTGATGTGCTGATCAACAATGCTGGCGTTTATGGGCCCAAAAGCAGCGCCCTGAATGAGATCGATTTCGACGCTTGGGAACAGGTTCTGCGCACCAATGCCTTGGCGCCGCTGTGTGTGGCGCAGTGTTTCGCGGCGCATGTCGCGGCCAGTGATCGAAAATGCATCGCGACGTTGAGCTCAAAAATGGGATCGATGACCGACAACACATCGGGCGGCAGCTATATCTACCGTTCGTCCAAAGCGGCAGTGAACGCGGTGATGAAAAGCCTCGCCAACGATCTTGGACCGCAAGGCGTGATCTCTGTGCTGTTGCACCCCGGTTGGGTGCGCACCGATATGGGTGGGCCGAGCGGATTGATAGGGGTGGAGCAAAGCGTCGCCGGTATGCGCCACGTGATTGACGCCGTCGATATGAGTGCAAGTGGGCATTTCTATGCCTATGATGGTGCCGAGATTCCTTGGTGATTTTCCGCTCTTGATTTCGAGGGGCGGATGCTGAACTCTTAAAGATATAAAAATACACCAGTACCCGAGGCCAGTGCCCGAGGAAAGGGATAGGAGACGCGTTCCATGCCACCCATGAGCATTGAAGAAAACCGCATCTCCGAGATGCGTGTGCTGGTCGCGGACCCGTATTCTCAATTGCGTGAAATCCTCCGAGATATTTTGTTGCGCGGAATTGGCATCGCTGAAGTTTTGGAAGCGCGCAACGGCGAAGAGGTGCTGGCGTCTTTACGTGAATTGCCTTGTGATGTGGTGGTTGCAGATGCCGCCATGAACCCTATTGGCGCGTTGGAACTGACGCAGAAAATTCGCGGCGGGTATGAAGGCATCGATCCCTTTACGCCGATCATCGTGATGTCCGGGAACGCCAATTTGGGTGAAATCATCGCCACACGCGACGCCGGGGCGAACGATTATGTGGCCAAGCCGTTGTCGGCGAAAATCCTCGATTTGCGCTTGCATGCGCTGGTGGCGCAACCCAGGCCGTTTGTGCGTTCCGATGACTTTTTTGGACCGGATCGTCGGCGCCATCTAAAGTCTCTGTTTCGTGGTGCGGATCGGCGCAACCATGAGGCCAAGGTCATCGATCCGGATGCCCCGTTGTGAGTGTCCACTTGATCAAGTTGGCGGTCGGCGTTGAAGATTTTGAGCATTTGGCGCAGTTGCAGAAAAACCGCATGGCTGAATTCAAAGCCCAAGGTCTCTCAGAAAATCCACGCCATTTCACCCGTATGAGACCTAAGCGCGAGGCGGAGCTGCTCGATGGCGGTTCGATCTATTGGGTGATTAAGGGGGCTGTGCGCGCCCGCCAGAAATTGGTGGCGTTAGACAGCTACACCGACGAAGAAGGGGTGAAACGCTGCGCACTTGTTTTACATCCCGAACTGGTGGCGACGCAAAACCGTCCCCACCGCGCCTTTCAAGGCTGGCGCTATCTAGACCCGGCCAAGGCGCCCAAAGATATCGATGCTGACGCGGGGGGCGATATTCCAGCCGAATTGGCCGAGGATTTGGAGGCGTTGGGGCTGCTTTAAGGTCTCGAATTCTCCTTTCAGGTCCGCCCGGAAGTCGATATGCTAGCTTTCATCATTATGCGCGGGGGCGCTGGCGCTGGTCCTGAGGGGGATAAATGAGTTCCGTCGATGTCACACAACTCAACATTTTGATTGTTGAGGATAACGTACATTTTCGCACGCTGGTTCGATCGATTCTTCAAGCGCTTGGTATGAGCAAGCTTGAAGAAGCTCGTGACGGTATTGAAGCGCTCGAAATTCTTGACGCACCGGGCTCTTCAAAACATATCGATTTGGTGATTCTCGATTGGAAGATGGAGGGCATGGACGGTGTTGAGTGCGTGCGTCAAATCCGCAAGCTCGATTGCCGAAACAGCGCGGTGCCCATCATCATGGTGACCGGCTACACCGAAACCAGTTTGCAAGAACAGGCCCTTGACGCCGGCGTGAACGGCTTTCTCGGCAAACCCATCTCCCCACAGTCGCTGTTGGGGCGCATAGTCAGCGTCATGGAAACAGCCGTACCCGCCTAGGCAATATCTGTGAAAATACTGGCGAGGGGGCGGGCTTTGCGTGTAAAGTCCGCATCAACGATTCCAAGCGATTTTTTAAGATAATGGGGGCCCCATGGCAGGCAGTGTGAATAAGGTGATTTTGGTCGGCAACCTGGGGCGAGACCCTGAAATTCGCCACACCCAGGACGGCAAAAAAATCGCGAACCTATCCATCGCCACGTCCGAAAGCTGGAAAGATCGCAACACCGGCGAACGTAAAGAGCGCACTGAATGGCACCGGGTGGTGATCTTCTCCGAAGGTCTCGCGAACATTTCTGAGCAATATTTGCGCAAAGGCTCCAAGGTTTACCTGGAAGGCCAGCTGCAAACCCGCAAATGGACCGATCAGAGCGGCCAGGACAAGTATTCCACCGAAGTGGTGTTGCAGGGCTTTAACTGCACGCTGACCATGCTCGACGGTCGCGAAGGCGGCGGTGGTGGCGGTGGTGGCTACGGTGGGGGGCAAAGCGGCGGCGGCGGCAGCTTTGACAGCGGTCCCAGCGGCGCTCAGGGTGGTGGCAGCGATAGCTTCGGCGGTGGCGGTAGCGGCGGTCCCGCACCGGGCTCCGATCTGGACGACGAAATTCCGTTCTAGGGCTAGAACAACGATTTACGGGGGAGGGGGGCTTCTTTTTGAAGGTCTTCTCGAAAAAGCCGACAGGTCCATCCTGTCGGCTTTTTTTGTGCCGTTTGGGGGTCCGTTTATCGGCTTCAGCGCAGGGGGAATTAATGGCCGTTACAAAGCCGTCATGAGGTTGTCTTCCCCCCCCTGAAATGCTAAATTTCATGCCTCAGAAGGCGGTCTGAAAAGGCCGCTTTTAAATTGTGTTAATGCATTGATTTTACAGGGATAATTCTTTGACGTCCGAATCGCCTACGCCACCGCCTTCTCGGGAAGAAGAATTCGAAACCATCGCCATCGAAGAGGAGATGAAAAGCTCCTACCTCGATTACGCGATGAGCGTGATTGTGAGCCGTGCTCTGCCCGACGTGCGCGACGGTTTGAAACCGGTTCACAGGCGTATCGTGCATGCGATGAACGAAGGCGGATACGACGCCACCAAGCCCTATAAAAAATCGGCGCGTATCGTCGGTGATGTCATGGGTAAATATCACCCCCATGGCGACAGCGCGATTTACGATTCCATGGTGCGTATGGCGCAGGATTTTTCCTTGCGCTTGCCGCTGATCGACGGCCAAGGCAACTTTGGCTCGATGGATGGCGACCGTGCGGCTGCGATGCGTTACACCGAAGCGCGCATGGCGAAATCAGCGCATGCGCTGATCGACGACATCGACAAAGACACCGTAGATTTCCGGCCCAACTACGACGATAGCCAGCGCGAACCCACTGTTCTTCCGGCGCGTTTCCCGAACTTGTTGGTCAACGGCGCTGGCGGCATCGCGGTGGGCATGGCGACCAATATCCCGCCGCACAATCTGGGCGAAGTCCTCGATGGCTGCATGGCGGTGATCGAAGACCCCTACATCACCATCGAAGGCTTGATGCAGTTCGTCAAAGGGCCTGATTTCCCGACCGGCGGCCTGATCATGGGCAAGCAGGGCATTCATTCGGCGTTCCACACCGGGCGCGGTTCCGTGATCATGCGCGGGCGCACCGAAATTGAGGAGCGCGCCAAGGGCCGTGAAGCGATCATCATCACTGAGGTCCCCTATCAGGTGAACAAGGCGCGCATGGTTGCGACCATGGCCGAATGCGTGCGCGACAAGCGAATCGAGGGCATATCGGACATCCGCGACGAATCTGATCGTCACGGCGTGCGTGTGGTGGTCGAAATCAAACGTGACGCCATGGCTGAGGTGGTGCTGAACCAATTGTTTAAGCACACCCCGCTGCAGACCTCGTTCGGTGTCAACATGCTGGCGCTGAACCAGGGCCGCCCGCAACAGATGAACTTGAAGGAAATCCTTCAAGCGTTTGTCGCGTTTCGCGAGGAGGTCATCCGTCGACGTACCATTTTCTTGCTCGGCAAAGCGCGCGACAAGGCCCATCTGTTGGTCGGTTTGGCCATCGCGGTCGCCAACATCGATGAAGTCATCGCCCTGATCCGCAAAGCGCCCAATCCGCAAGTGGCGCGCGAACAGTTGATGGAGCGCGAATGGCCTGCGGGTGATGTGGTGCCGTTGATCGAATTGATCGACGAGCCCGGTCGTTTGGTCGATGCGAACGGCAACTACAAACTGTCTGAAATTCAAGCTCGCGGTATCTTGGAACTGCGCCTGCACCGTTTGACCGGTCTGGAACGCGACAAAATCGCCGACGATCTGCGCGCCTTGGGCGATGAAATCAAAGAGCTTTTGGAAGTCTTGGGCTCACGCGAAAAGCTCTACGGTATTTTGCGTGAAGAACTTGAAGAGATGCGCGAAAAGTTCGCCAACCCCCGGCGCACGTCGCTGGAAGAAGCCGAATTCGAACACGACATCGAAGATTTGATCCAGCGCGAAGAGATGGTCGTGACGGTGACCAACACCGGCTACATCAAGCGCGTTCCGCTGTCGACCTATCGCGCCCAGCGCCGTGGCGGCAAAGGCCGTTCCGGCATGTCGATGCGCGACGAGGATTTCGTCAGCCAGGTGTTTGTGGTCAACACCCACACCCCGGTGCTGTTCTTCTCCTCCACCGGTATCGTATACAAGATGAAGGTCTACAAGCTGCCGCTGGGCGGTCCCACCGCGCGCGGTCAGGCGATGGTCAACATTTTACCGCTGGACAAGGGCGAAACCATTTCGACCATGATGCCGTTGCCCGAAGACGAGAGCACGTGGAACGAAATGTTCGTGATGTTCTCCACCGCATCGGGCGGCGTGCGACGCAACTCGCTGTCGGACTTCACCAACGTCATGACCAACGGCAAAATCGCCATGAAGCTGGACGAGGGCGATCGCCTGGTCGGCGTGCAGGTATGTACCGAAGCCGATGACGTTCTGTTGGCGGCGAAAAACGGCAAGTGCATTCGCTTCCCTGTGTCTAAAAAAGACGACGCGGGCAACGAAAAAGGCGTGCGTGTGTTCGCCAGCCGCGCCTCCACCGGCGTACGCGGCATGCGTTTGGCCAAGGGTGACGAGGTCGTCACCATGTCGATCTTGCGTCACATCGATTTCTTGACTGAAGAACGCGACGCGTATCTCAAGATTCAGTCCGCGCGCCGTCGCGCTGAAGGCGCCGAGGGCGAGGGCGGTGACGATCTGATCACCGATCCCACCCAGTTGGGCCTGTCCGAAGAACGCTTCGCCCAGATGGAAGCGATGGAAGATTTCATCCTCACCATCACCGAAAACGGGTTCGGCAAACGCACTTCTGCTTATGAGTATCGCATTGCCGGACGTGGCGGCCAGGGCATCACCAACATCGAAACCAACAAGCGCAACGGCAGCGTCGTCGCCTCGTTCCCGGTCGAAACCGAAGACCAATTGGTGATGGTGTCCGATGGCGGACAATTGATTCGCACCACCGTGGTGGATATCCGCATCGCTGGACGCAACACCCAAGGCGTCACGCTGTTCAAAACCGCCAAGGACGAACATGTCGTGTCGGTCACGCGCTTGACCGAAGTCGAAGACGATGAATTCGATGGTGAAGAGGGTGCGGAAGGTGAACAAAGCGCTTCTGAAACGCCGCAAGCTTCTGCTGACGACGCGCCGACGGTCCCGGCTGGCGAGGAGAGCGCCGTAGACGAGCCCGCAACAGATGCGCCCGACGACGGCGAACAAAGCGATTAACGGAGCCTCCCCGACATGTCATCTTCACAACAACGAAGCGGCGTTTATCCCGGCACATTTGACCCGCCCACCAATGGGCATATGGACATCATCTGCCGCGCCACCCGGGTGGTCGATCATTTGATCATCGCGGTCGCCGTCAACGCGGGCAAGGAGCCTTTGTTCACGCTGAAAGAGCGCGTCGAAATGGTTGAGACTGAGTTGGCCACGGCCAAGCTGCACCCCGGCGTCACCGTCGAGGTTCGTCCGTTTGACAATTTGTTGGTCGAATTTGTCGCCGACGTCGGCGCCAGCGTGATCGTGCGCGGTCTGCGCGCGGTATCGGACTTTGAGTATGAGTTTCAGATGGCGGGCATGAACTCGCGTTTGAGTCCCGAACTGGAAACCGTGTTTTTGATGGCGTCGGACAAAAACCAGTTCATTTCCAGCCGTTTCGTCAAGGAAATTGGCCGTCTGGGTGGTGATGTGCGCCACTTTGTATCCGATGGCGTGGCGGCGCGTTTGCAGGGTCGTTTTGACGCGCAATAAGGGCGCATAGCTGTTTATGCAAAATTAGTTTCTTTTTGGTGCGACAGGGGCTTGACCCGGACGTCTGGGCACCTTAAGTTCCGCCCCGCACCTAAGGTATCGCACCTAGATACCGCGCCTTTAGGGCTCTTAGCTCAGCTGGTAGAGCATCCGACTTTTAATCGGACGGTCGTGAGTTCGAATCTCACAGAGCCCACCAATTCAAAAACCTCGGTTCCAAGCATGGAGCCGGGGTTTTTTTGATGGCCGTTTGGCGTTAGACCATCAACTCAATGATCTGCTGCGCTTGTTGACGCAGACGATTGGTGAACGATTGCATCAGCAGGTTGATGACTTGATCCGAATTTCCAAGGCGCTTTTGAAACTCTTCCTTGGAAATCACCAAAACCTCCGTAGGTTCTAAAACGACCGCCGACGCGGCGCGCGGCTGATCGTCGATCAGCGCCATTTCGCCTATGATGTGGCCCGCTTTTACGGTGGCGATGGTGCGTGGGGTTTCATCCTTAGCGATCTTGGTGATCTTCACCTCGCCGGATTTGATCAGGTAAGCTTGCTCGCCGGCCTCGCCTTCGGTGAAGATTTTCTCGCCAATGCGGTAGGTTTTGCTTTGCATGGGACGTTACTTTTCGTCGAGAAACTGCATACTCATGATATTTAGATTTGGCGCTGCAATCCAAGCAAAACAATAGGAAAAATATGGAACATATCTGGCAGACCATACAGATCGGTTTTCCCGTTCTGCTCGTCCACTTAGGCCTGACCATCGGCTTGTTTGTTTTTGGCGTGTTTGTTTACGTGAGGCTCACCCCGCATCACGAATTTAAACTGGTGCGCGAAAACAACGCCGCCGCTGGGCTATCGTTGTCCGGCGTGGTGATCGGCATGGCGATGCCGCTGGCGTTTTCCTTGGCGGCCAGCGTCAATGAATTGGATATCTTGCTGTGGGGGCTGATCGTCGTGGTGCTGCAGCTGTTGGCGTTCGTCGCCGCGCATGTTTTGTTGCGCGATTTGTCGACGCGCATCGAAAATGGCGAAATGGGTGCGGCGTGGGTGCTGTTCAGTTTCAACATCGCGCTGGCGATGTTCCTATCTGCGGCGATTTCCGGGTAAGGCTGGTTTCATGCGTAAAATCGACAAGATCATGCTGCTGGTGTTGTTCGTCGCTCTGTTTGGGCGCTTGGGCGAACGCATTCTGGTCGGTGGGGAGGGCGATTCGGTGCGCAATCCGTTGATCGTACAGGCAGCCTTGGACGTGCCGCAGCAAGCGATTGGGGAAAGTTTGAGCGACAGCATCATCGAACCGTCACCACCCAAAGCCAACAGCCGCTACACCGGAAGCGCCTTTGCCCTGTCCAAGGACGGTCATTGGGCCACAGCGACCCATGTCACCGACGGCTGTAAGCGCCTCGATCTCTTACAAGAAACCTCAGGCGGTTCGTTCAGCCGTGTGCGGGTCGATGGCTGGCGGGCGTTGAAAGACAAGGACGTGGCGATTATGGATAGCGCCCAAGGCGAACCGGGGCTGGTGCTGGCCGCGACCTTGGCACAGGCGAACGATCAGGGCTTTTTCTTCGGCTATCCCAAAGGCAAGGCCAGCGCAGGCTTCGCGGTGCATTTGGGACGTTCGCGCATGATCCGCCAAAACGGGCGGCAACGGATCAAGGAAATCAGCGACGAATGGGCCGTTTACGAGATGCTGCCGGGCAAGAAAATTGCACTCGGCGGCAACAGCGGCGGACCAATGCTCAATGCTCAATGCTCAAGGCGAAGTGGTGGGTGTGGTGTCGGCGGGGTCCGACAGGCGTGGGCGGGTGAACACTTCCATCGTACCCACGCTTCAACCACTGCAACGATTTTCCAAGCCCGAATACCGGCCGGGCCAACGCCTAACGCGCGACAATTACGTCGCCTACGGCCAAAAATTGCGTCGCACAGGCCTGGTCAGTAAGGTCGATTGCCGCACGTGAGCAAGGGCTTAGTTGCTGTTGGCAGCCAGCTTTGCGCAGAAGTCTATGGTGATCCCACGGTTATGGATTTCATCAACGAATGATGCGTCGGCTTTTTCAGATGACCACTGCTGTCGCTCTTTGTCGTAGGCTTTCGTGCACAAGGCTGCACGCCCTATCAGGACGGCGGTCACATTGAAGGGGAGCTTCGATGTGCTGGTGCTTGAACTGTTCAACTCTTCCATCGTATAGGCTTCGCCATTGTCCTTTTTCCACACAATACGACGACTGATGGCCAGCAAGTGACACGTCGAATTGCTGCGTTCTTGGCAATCGTCAAGCACGCCTTGGTAGGTCGAAACCGTGTCTCGGCAGCCACCTGTTTCGCAGAAATAGTAGGAATAGCCCCGGCCATTGCTCGATGCGGCAAAGATGGTGGGGAAGGTTTTGCCCATGTACGTCTGAAGGCCTTGCTTCGTGTTTGAGCTGAGGGTCAGGTTACCCTTACCGGCCCGGGAATCGGTTTGGCACGCACTCAGGGCGGTCACGGACACGAGCGCGATCAGAGCCGCTTTGTCAAGCGATGGCGCATTGAAGTGAATACGCATAGGGGCCTCTATCCACAGGGAAAACGTGATTGTTCCATTATAGATAGATTGAATTTCATTCAAACGATTTCAAGACGAGGTGGTGGCGTCTGTCGGCTCAGCGTATTTTTTGTAGTTCGCCACCCATTCTTGCGTCGTGCCGGCGCCGCCGGCGGTGTTGTAATGGTCCTTCCAGTATTGGCCCAGAGATTCGAGGTCGTTGGGGTCGCTGGGCATAGGCGCGGAGACACGCCAGAAGATCAGGCGCGCGATGGCGACGCTGTAGCCCATGTTCCACGGCAGTTGGTCTGTGGAATGATCAAGCCCCGCCGATAATTTCTGGACCACTGGGGCCAAACTTTTGCGGTAGTCGATGTAGTTGGTCCACACATCTTCACAGGTCGTGGGCTCAATCTGCATGACGCCCAACGCCGGACCGCCGCCCAGTTGTTGTAAATACGTCAGGCTGCTTTCCTGAACGGCAGTTCCGACCAGCAGGTTTTCGGCGGATTGCGAGTTCATACCCGCGTTCCAAACCGCGAGCGTTTGCAACACGGGTTGTACGACCTTGGTGCGAAATTGATCAACGTCTAACATGATGCGGTTCCTGATAAAGTTGGAAACAATCGGCGTACCCAGACACGGTGTGAGCGTTTGAAAAAAGTGCCAGCCTGTTTACCAGACGTTTGGGGCGGGGGAATGTGTCGTGCATAAACGCTCGTCAAAATCATTCTGATCGCTAATTACAAACGTTCAGCGTGCGTTCAACTGAAAACGCGTAAAAAGAGTGCAGGTGGATCATGTGCAAGAGCAAACCGTGAAGGAGACATCCTATGGAAATTTCGAGCGCCTACGCTCAACTCGCTGTTAGAGCACAGCCGAGCCAACATGGTAGCCAGCCCCGCGCGGTTGCTTCGCCACCGATCGGCACTGATGGTCCAGATAAAGAAAACGATGGCGACAGCGATGATCGCTCTGTGACCGCGACCCGCGGAAACAATGTCAACATCATCGCTTAGTTTTGTGAGCTTAGCGCCCTAGCGCTGGGCGCTGTCGATAAACGCTGTCGAAGATACAAGGTTGCGGTTGCCAGTGTGAGGCAATTGCAGCCCTTTTTTTGCGTCTTATACACCATCGACCGGTCGGCAATGTGGTGGTTGATGTCGGCCAAGGTTTTAGGTGTGCATTGAGTGTTCCCTTAAAGCAACACTCTGAATACTTAATTTGGAACAAGTTAATGAAACACTTTGACTTGTTGAAAAGCTTTGTTAACGATTTATGACCACACTAATGGTGCGTACATTTCCGGTGTGAGCGGAATGTACGGTGAAATGGGCAACTGACGGTGATGTCGCGAGTGATGTGAGGTCCAGTGCGATTGAAGCGTGAAAAAGGGGACAGGGGATGCTGAATCCCAGTTTGAGCCAAGTTTACTTGGTGAAGTTCTATAACAAGGCCGTGCGCGCTTTGGTCAAAGAAAACCAGAGCCACTCCTTTTTCGAAGATCACTGGGCCGATGTGCACACCCAGGATGTCGTCGCTGCAACGGAAGACGAGGCGCGTTCGAAAATCGCGAAACGTTTTCCGCCCGAAGACGGCTTCGTGATCGAAAATGTGGTGACGGTTACACACTAAGGTCACCGACTGTAGGCCTGCGTTATGACCCGTGAAGAATTCGACGCTTACTGCGCGTCCCTTAAGTCTGTAATCCGTGTGGTGCAGTGGGGTGATTCTTCTGTGTGGAAAGTCGGCGGTAAAATTTTCGCCATTTGCTCAATCTGGGGCGAGGGCGAGCACAGCAAAATCAGCTTTAAATGCAGCGATCTCAGCTATGACATCTTGCGTCGTCAAGAGGGCATCGTTCCTGCGCCTTATCTGGCGCGCGCCAAGTGGGTGCAGGTGGAGGCCGCCGACGCGATGAGTGATGCCGATATTCGTGGCTACATCGCCGATGCCCACGCCATCATTTCAGCAAAACTGACCAAAGCGAAACGTGCCGAATTGGGGCTTTGAACCGATTGGAGGGGGAGGAGAAAAGGGCGTTACTGCTCTTCGCCGCCGCTTTCGAAATAGCGCCACCCATCTACGCCTTTGAGCACCACGCCGTCAAAGCCGAGGTCGAGGATGCCGTACAGATACGACGCTGTTCCACCGATCAGCACGCTTTGCCATGCCGGATCCCAATATAGGGTGCGGTAACGGTCGGGGTCTTCGCGAAACGCTATGTTGATGAATTCGGGCGCCCCCTTACCCCAACTCGGTTGCCAAAAGTATTGATAGGTGGCCGCAGACGAGATGTCGATTTCCGCCAACACCAAGCGGCGCGCGCCGAGCTTTTTGTATTTCAGGCGCTCCACATCCAATTTGCTCAACGGCACACGGCCATGGAACACGTTGGTGATGACGATGTCATGGTTGGTGTTGCTCATCGCTTGAACAAAATCGCGGGTGATGCCGAACCCTTGAGAATGTGCGATGTACAGAAAGTTTTTGGCCTGGGTCGAATCGCTCAGCGAGGTCGGATTAGCCTTGTAGGCGGATCTTGGATAAGCCGGAATACGGCCCAGAACCGGGCTGGCGGCGACAAACGGAGTGAAGCCTTGCTTGGCGCTGGCGGCGTACAAACCGTCAATGTCTTTGGCTTGGGTGGCGAATTCGAGGTTGAGGATATCTACGCCCAAGCTTTTCGCGGTTTGTGCGTTGGCGGCCAACTGATTGCGCGCGTCCGTGATGGCGGGGTCCTCTTTGGGATCGCCGCTTTGCAAGGACTTGAGTAAATTGGGTTGCAGCACCGCGTCGATGGAGCGGATGTAGGTACGTGCCGGGAACAATAAGGTGTCGTCTTGCGGGTCGGGTTTGGTGACCAGGTCGAGGCCGTTTTCCGCAACGATGACGAAATTGGGATTGAGGCTGCGGCCATAGGCGCTGATCGCTTGCACCAGTAGGCGCATCGATTCTCGAAAATCCATGGCCACACCGGGCGCAAGCGGGCTTTGCGCTTGGGCCAGGATAGGCGTCAACAGTGCGCAAGCCACAAGTGCCGCCGCCAATGGTGCTTTCAGCTTCATGTTCAACAGTGGTGTCCCTTTTCCTCTTACCCTTTTATCCGATTCTCGGCGTCGATGGTACGTCTTGATTGTGTACAGGCTCATAGAACCTTGCTGTGCGCCTGCTCAGCCCCCATGTAAAAAGCATGCTCAACGTTCGATACCCCAGACGCTTTGTCTTGTGCGCAGCTGTTGGTGTGGCGGCGCTGGTCATGGCGAGCAACTCTTTTGCGGCTGAAGCACCGCGCGCGTGGCGAGAGGAATGGCCAAGCACGGACTTTTCGCGGACCTCGGTTTCGTTCGATGAAATTCAATCCGGCGGCCCGCCCAAAGACGGCATCCCCGCCATCGATGATCCCCAGTTCAAACCGGTGGCGGACGAAAACGGCATCCCCGCAACCGAACCGGTGATCACGGTAACCAACAATGGGCACAGCAAAATCTATCCGTTGCGCATTCTGACGTGGCACGAGATCGTCAATGACAGCGTCGGCGGCGTGCCCGTGGCGGTGACCTATTGTCCGCTGTGCAACGCCGGGATCGTGTTCGATGCGCGCTTGGACGGTCAAGCGCTGACGTTCGGAACCACTGGCAAGCTGCGCCGCTCAGATCTGGTGATGTACGACCGCCAATCGCAAAGCTGGTGGCAACAGTTTTCCGGCGACGCCATCATTGGTGAATTGACGGGCAAGACGCTCAAGATGCTGCCCTCGCGCATGGAAGCGTTCGCGCTTGCCAAGGCGCGTCTGCCCGATGCGTTGGTGCTGACAGCCAAAAGCACCTTCAGCCGCCCTTATGGCGCAAATCCGTATGTGGGTTACGATACCTCCGTACGCCCGTTTTTATACGCAGGCGAACTGCCCGATGATGTCGAGCCAATGATGCGTGTGGTGGTCATCGACGGCCAAGCATGGTCCTTACCGCTGCTCAAAAAGCACGGCCGTGTTGAGGCCGGTGATTTGGTGTTGCGCTGGACAGCGGGGCAAAACTCGGCGCTCGACACGCGCTCCATTTCAAAAGGTCGGGACGTTGGCAACGTCACGGTACAGCGGCGAATCGGTACAGATCTCAAAGATGAGATTCACCACGTCACCTTCGCCTTCGTGTTCCACGCTTTCCACCCCGAAGGCGCGCTTTTCAAGGATTGATCCTAAACCGTCCAGCGTAGCGGAACGTGGTGCCGAAAAGGGGGTGGGTGAGTACAAAGTCCATTTCGACGTGTTCGCTGTCCACGCCACGCTCGACGATGTGTCCACTGCCGAAGAACAGCCAGTCCGGCAAGGTGATGCTGAACAGTGGCGTGCGCCAAAGGTATCCGGCGGTCTTGTAGACGAGCGCGTCACCATCGACCGACAGCCTCATGCGAATACCCAGGCCAAAACGCACAAATTCGACGATTTCGTCGCCGCCCCTATGTTCCATGCGGGAATTGAACGGATAGGGTTTTCGACCCGCAAATGCGAACAGGCGGCGAAACTGCACATGGTTGCTGTGTGCTTCGCAAAAGTTCCGCACCTCGACCGGCACGTTTACGCCGCGGTACGGAACCAACGCGCCGAACACACGACCAAACAGGATGAACGGTTTGACCCAGTGGCTGTGATAGACCTCTGACATGTCTCCAAGCAACACCAGCTCATCACCGGGGTGAAGATCGTAGTGACGGCGAACCGTAGGGTGCAGTTTGGGCCAATCGGGGCCAAGGGCTTGAGCGAAAAGCGATAAGGATGAGGTTAGCGTTTCCATCACCAAAACTCCGGCTTAAAGATCATGATGAAGACGATCAACACCATACAGATGAAGGCCGGAACACCCAGCCAAAACCAAATTCGTTTGTCGCGATGATAGCACTCCGGCAAGGCTTCGCCGCGATCTAGGGACGTCGTGCTGATGTCGCGCATGCGGATTTGCAACCATACCACCGGTACCCAACAGCCCCCGGCGATGGCGTAGAGGATCAAGCTCACGACCACCCAAGGCTCCTGCCAGGACATGCCGAGGCTCTGAAGCAGCAAGAACCCTGTAACGGGCTGAATGATCACGGTGGGCGTGGTGAACAGCCAGTCGGCAAACACCACAAGCCGATTGGTGACGGCGATGGCAGCGAGATTGCCGCTGCGGTCGCTATAGTACTTATAGAACGCACTGCCTAGCCCGGTGCCGAAAAGCAGCACCAAGCTGAGTATGTGCGCGCTTTTGAGAAGAGGGTATTCCATCAGCGTCGCTCCAATTGCAACATGATCAACGTGGCGACGATCAACGGTAGGTTTTTGCTCACCGGCCCATAGGGATGGAGCCAAAATTCAGGCAACGCCACGCTGATGATCAGGCTGTAACTGGCGATGATGAGCACCTGCAGCATGGCTACGGTGCCGATGTGAAACCTCACCACCAGCGCCAGCCCCATCAAAAAATCGAGAGCCGCCGCGCCGTAGAGAACGTAGGGTGCACCGCCGCCTTTTATGCCGACCTGGGACAGCAGCGCATAACTTAGGTCTGCGGGATACAAAAAGGCCGACACAATGGCGGTGAAAATCCACAACGCCGCGATGGAAAGGCGCAACGCCGGCGCCAGAAAATACAGCCGCGCATGCCATCGGTCCGCCTCTGTGGATGGTGTCGCTTGTAAGGCATCATCTAAGGATCGGGGCATGAAACCGCACGCTGTGCGCAACGTTTCAACATCGCCGGTATTGCCGCGCTGTAGCATCTGAACGGTTTGTGCATCTATCGGTGCGGACCCAAAGAAACCGCCCAGTTGCGCCGCCCTCACCGACAGACCGTAAGGCACAGACAAAGCGCGCAACGCGCCACCGCCCAGCCAGGACCGCTGCTTTTGCAGAAGCTCGCGCATCGTGACGGGGGCGGGACCGACGAGGTCGAGACGGCGGCCATTGAGCGTCTCACCGTTCAGGCATTGCATGATAACGTCCGTCAGGTCGTCGATGTGAATGGGTTGCACCGGCTGTTCACCTTGCCCAACAAGGGGGGTGATCGGCAAATCGGCAAGCGCGCGAAAAAACGCCGTACTTTTGGCCCCGGTGCCATAGACAATGGAGGGGCGCAATATGGTCCACGCGAGATCAAGCGTTGACAGCACATTGTCCGCCGCGCGCTTGGAAAGGTGGTAGGCACTTTCAGCGAACTCATCCGCGCCCAATGCGGATATTTGCACGACCTTGCGCACACCGCAAAGCTCTGCCGCCCGAAACAGGGCCGCAGGGGCGACGTGATGCAGCGCTGTAAAACGTTGACGGCGGGTTTCACGGATGATGCCGACAGTGTTGATGACGGCATCGATCCCTTCAAGTCGAGGAAACCAATCACGCTCATTCGTATCGCAGGCGAAATCGCAAGCTATATAGTCGGCCGCTGCAAAATTCCGTTTTGCGCTTTTGGGGTTGCGGACGCATGCGACGATCCTGTGCCCCTCGCCATGCAGCCTACCCAGTAGGTGAGAGCCGATAAAACCGCTGGCGCCGGTCAGCAAGATGTTCATGAGGACACTCCATGCGGCTCGGGTTGGTGCTGCTTTTTGGCGTCATCCAAGCTGAAGTGCAGGATCACCGCACCAATCAGCGCGAGGCCGACGAACTGACCCACAAGCGCATGCAGCAGCGATGCGCGCACGGCTGCTACGGGTTCGATGAGCTGATGGCCCGTGTTCTTGGTAAACAACACGACGACGATCATGGGTGCAATGAAGATCATCAGGCGGGTGAACGTGACCCAAAAATCCGCCCGGGTTGCGCCCCGGCATAAATCTTTGAGCAATTCCCTTAAAACCGGCTGCAAGAGAATCAGAATCAATGCGCTCATGGCGAAGGTGGCGAGTATCTCAACGGTGAAAGCGATCAGATTGGCGTCCATGCCTACTCTCCATTTATCTGTAGTTTCTGTAATAACGGAAACTGATGGGCAAAAAATTATTTGCCGATGAGGGTCTGAATTTTTGCGCCCAGCTTCATCACTTTGGACAAGGTTTTCGGGGAAATAGTCTTGATCTGGTCGTACCACTTCATCAGCTGTTCAAGAAATTCCAGTGTGTTTTGAATGCGTTTGCGCGTTTCGGCGTCAAGCCCCTGATCGGCATCTCCATCAATCACGCATTCGCGCAGGACGGATAAGGTGGGGTCGAATTCGCGGCGTTTGCGTTGTTCGGCGATGGCGAAAAAGATGTCCCACACGTCTTTGTGTGTTTCAAAATAATCACGACGATCGCCCATGATAGGAACGGTTTTGACAAGGTCCCACGACTGCAATTCTTTAAGGCTGGTGCTGACGTTGGATCGTGCAACGCCAAGCGTCTCACTGATGGTCTCTGCATTCAGAGGGGTGGGGGACAGATAAAGCAGCGCGTGAATTTGCGCCACGGTGCGATTGACCCCCCATCGCGATCCCATTTCGCCCCAGTGCAGAATGAATTTTTCAGTGGTCGGTGTGAGCTTCATAACTGTTTCCGTAATTTCTGTCTTTACAGAAATTACGGTAATTCAGTGTGTGGGGTCAAGTGTTCTTTTTTGCGCGGAAGTGGTATCACGCGGGCATGGGCGCATTTTTAAGTTCTTTTCAAGCGCATGATCCGGCCCTAAAGTGCGCCGCATGAAGACACATGTGATCGTTATCGGGAACGAAAAGGGCGGCAGTGGAAAGTCCACCACCGTTATGCACTTGGCCGTCAGCTTGTTGCGTTTGGGCAAGCGCGTCACGGTCATTGATCTGGACGCGCGCCAGGGCACCATCAGCCGCTATTTCGAAAATCGCCAGCATCATATCGACAAGGCCGGCCTCAATTTACCGATGCCAGAACTGTTGACCCTGCGCCCCGAAGACGGCGGCGGCGATGAAGAGGGAATCGAGGCCTTGCTCGCGGGCGTGTTTGAAGACGCCAGCGACAGCGCCGACGTGGTGATCGTCGACACGCCCGGTTCGGACACCGACATGTCGCGTCTGGCCCATTCGTTCGCCGATACCCTGATCACGCCGATGAACGATAGTTTCATCGATTTGGATGTGTTGGGGAAAATCGATCCCGCGACCATGACCATCAAAAGCCCCAGCCACTACGCCGAACTGGTGTGGCAGCAGCGCATGGTCCGCGCTAAGCGCGGCCAAAAAACCGCCGACTGGATCGTTATGCGCAACCGCATGGGCCACACCGACAGCAAAAACAAGCGCGAGATTGAACGCTTGGTCACCGAATTGGCCAAGCGGGTTAACTTTCGCACCGTCCCCGGCTTTTCCGAACGCGTGATCTTTCGCGAACTGTTCCACCAAGGCCTGACGCTGATGGACGTGGCCGAGGTCAAGGGCGAAAGCGCGCTCAGCATGTCGCATATCGCCGCGCGCCAAGAAGTACGCGCCTTGGTCGAAGCGATCAATCTTTGCTAACGTGAAATCCGTGACTATCTTAGTTGATATCCATCCAGGAGTTTCGCCATGAGCTTTGAAAGCGCGTTAGCCCTCATCGTCGCCATATTCGTGTTGGCCGTCACGCCGGGACCCGGTGTGTTCGCCATCGTCGCGCGCGCCTTGGCGTTGGGCTTTCGTCCTACGTTGGTGTTTATCGGTGGGGTGATTGCTGGCGATCTGGTTTATTTGGTGTTGGCGGCCTTGGGCCTGAGCGTGATCGCCAGCCAATACAGTGCGGCGTTTGGCTTGCTGAAAGTCGCCGGCGGGCTCTATTTGGTTTATCTGGGTGTGCAGACGTGGCGTTCGGCCAAGCATGTGGACACGGGTTTGACGCCTGCGCCGGAACGCGGACGCGGGCGTAGCTTTTTTTCCGGTCTCAGTCTGACCTTGGGTAACCCCAAGGCGATGGTGTTTTATGTCGCCTTTTTACCCGCGTTCATGGACCTTGGCGCGCTCAGCACCACCGGTTTGGTTGAGGCGGCGGTGGTGGTGAGTGTGACATTGTTCGCGGTGCTGGCGGGTTATGCGGCCATGGCGGCGCGGGCGCGAGCATTGTTTCGGTCCAAGCGGGCGGTGAAAAACCTACGCCGAGGCGCGGGCGGTCTGATGATCGGCGCTGGCAGCGCAGTGGCGGCCAGCTGAGCGTATGGCGAACCCCAAAGATAATTTACCTTCACAAAGCGCGAACGCATCGGCAATCGATACGTTTCTGGGCGACCTTAACAAAACCCCCGTGCCGTTCGCGGGTGGCGCTGGCGGACGTTTGCTGTTCGCCATGGACGCCACCGCATCGCGTGAACAGAGCTGGGATATGGCCGCGCGCATTCAAAGCGAGATGTTTGAAGCCACCCGCGCCATCGGTGGGTTGTCGGTGCAGTTGGCGTTCTTTCGCGGTTTTGGTGAGTTTAAGGTCAGTGGCTGGCAGTCGGACCCCAAAGCCATTCATCGTTTGATGAACGGGGTGTTTTGTCTGGCTGGTCAAACCCAGGTGGAAAAGGTGCTCAAACACGCGCGCAACGAAGCCACGCGATCTGGCGTTCGTGCAGTGGTGTACGTTGGCGATTGCTTCGAAGAAAACATCGACCAGATCGGCCAAGTGGCTGGCGAACTGGGGTTGCTGGGCGTGCCGGTGTTCATGTTTCACGAAGGACACGATCCGGGGGGCGAAACCGCCTTTCGCCACATCGCGAAACTCAGCGGCGGCGCCTATGCGCATTTCGACGCCGCCAGCGCAGACGTGCTGAAAAAACTGCTCGGCGCGGTGGCGGTGTTCGCGGCGGGCGGGCGCAGTGCGTTGGATGAATACGCCAAAGTGCAAGGCGGCGACATTTTGAAGATCACCGACCAAATGCAGAAGGGGGGCTGACGATGTCTTGGTTTATCCTTGGCATAGCGATCTTGGTGGCGGTGATTTTGCTGTCGCGTTGGTATGTCACGGCGTCGCTGAAAATGCTGCTCACGGGGCTCAAGTGGTTGGGCTTCATCCTGGTGGTGGTGATCGTCGCATGGATAGCCCTTTCGGGGCGCTTGTGGGCCGCGGTGGCGGCGCTTCCGGCGATTTTGGTGTGGTTCATGCGCATGTTCACCGGGTTGCGCTATGCGCAGATGTTTGGCCGCTTGTTCGGACTTGGCGGTGGCGGCGGCGGTTGGCAAACGCCGGGTGGTACTCCTGGCGCGGGACAGAGTTCAGACGTGCGCACACGCTTTGTGGTCATGCACCTGGACCACGGGTCGGGCCATGTGTCGGGCGAGGTTTTGGATGGTCGCTTCACCGGTCGCGCGCTGGAAAGCTTGAGCGATGATGAGCTGTTGGAACTGTACGGCGAAGCCCAAGCGGACCCCGACAGCGCGCGGGTGATCGAAGGATATTTGGATCGCCGCGCACCTGATTGGCGCACGCAACATACGGATGAGCCCCGCCACACTGATCCCGGAACCATCAGCCGCGAAGAGGCGTATCGAGTCTTAGGCCTGAAACCCGGTGCCAGCGAAGCCGACATCAAAGCCGCGCATCGCCGCTTAATGAGCAACTTGCACCCTGACAAGGGTGGGTCCGATTACCTGGCCCAACAAATCAACCGCGCTAAGGATGTGTTGTTGGGCCATTGAGCTGAAGAAGTGACAAGCCGTATGAGCTGTGGCACAAAACTCCTATGACGTTTTCGGCATTTCTTACCCATCTTGGCTTCGGCGCGGCACTGTGCGCGGTGTCGGCATTTTTGACGTGGGTGTTGATGAAGCGCGTGCGCATCATCGACACGCCCAACGAACGTTCGTCCCACACCAACCCGACGCCGCGTTCCGGCGGCATCGCCATTGTCGCGACGTTCTTCGTCGGCTTGATCGCGCTGTGGGTTCTGAGCAACGATCCGGTGCTGAGCCAAAGCTACTTCTGGGCCTTTTGCGCCTCGGCATTTTTGATTGCGGTGGTGTCGATCGTCGATGATCTGTCGGGCATGAGCTTTCGCGCCAAGCTGGGATTGCAAATAGGTTGCGCCATCACGGTGATGGCTTTGGGCGTGGTGGTAGATCAGCTCAGCTTGCCGGGTGTCGGCGTTTGGCATTTGGGCTGGTTGGCTTATCCGCTGACCTTGGTGTGGATCGTGGGGTTAACCAACGCGTTCAATTTCATGGATGGAATCGACGGCATTTCGGGCGGCACGGCTGTGCTCGCGGCGGGTTTTTTCGCTGCCATCACGTTCATGCAAGGCAGCAGTTTTCTCTATCTGGTGAGCCTCGTCATCGTGGCGTCGTCGTTGGGCTTCTTGTTGTGGAACTGGCAGCCGGCGAAGATCTTCATGGGCGACAGCGGTAGTCAGTTTTTAGGGTTTGTTCTGGCGGTTTTGGCGGTGATGGCGGGGCGCTTCGATGCCTCGCATGTTTCGTATTTCGTCATGCCGATGCTGTTTTTTCACTATATCTGGGACACCGCGTACACCTTTATACGTCGTCTGCGGGCGGGCGAACGGGTCACCCAAGCGCACCGCACCCACCTCTATCAACTGATGAACCAATTGGGCTTTAGTCATGCCCGCGTCACCACCATCTATTTGTTGATTGGGACGTTGCAGGGGCTGGCGGCGTTGCTTTTGGTCCAATTGGACGGCGAACTGCGCATTCTGGTTTTTGCGCCATTTGTTGCGTTACAGGTGTTTTTGACCATCGGAGTCGCACGCCGCGCACGTGCGGCGGGGCTTATTGCGTAACCGCAGTCTCTGTGGCACAAAGACCCCCACTGAATTGGGAAGACAAATGACGACATTGATCACCAAAGTGGTGTTTCCCGTTGCCGGGATGGGGACGCGGTTTTTGCCCGCGACCAAAGCAATACCCAAAGAAATGCTGCCAGTGGCCGATCAACCGTTGATCCAGTACGCCGTGCAAGAAGCGCAGCAAGCGGGAATCACAGAGTTCATCTTCGTCACCAACCCGACCAACCATCCGATTCTACAAGCGCATTTCGGCGCCAATGACGCGCTGGAAAGCATGCTATTGGAACGCGGCAAGACGGCGGAGCTGAAAATCGTCACTGAAACCACCTTGCCCGAGGGGCAGGTCAAGTTTTGCTATCAAGATGAGCCCTTAGGCCTCGGCCATGCAGTATGGTGCGCGCGCGAGTTCGTTGGGGACGAGCCGTTTGCGGTGATCTTGCCTGATGACTTGATCATGGCGAAACCCGGCTGTCTCAAGCAGATGGTGGATGCCCATGCGCGCCTGGGTGGTAACGTCGTCGCGGTTGAAGACGTGCCCCGCGAGATGACGAGCCGTTACGGCATTTTGGACGTGAACCAAGACAACGGCGAAACCGTTTCTGCCAAGGGTTTGGTGGAAAAGCCAGCACCCGCTGAGGCGCCTTCGACCCTTTCGATCATCGGGCGTTATATCCTCGACGGTCGGGTGTTCGATCACTTGGACAAGAAAATGAGCGGCTCCGGCGGTGAAATCCAACTCACCGACGCCATCTCCGCGACCATACCCGAGGTGGCGTTTCACGGCCTGCGCTTTGAAGGCACGCGTTTCGACTGCGGGTCCATGAACGGTTTTGTCGAGGCCAACGTGGCGTTCGGCCTGGAACGTTCGCAGCACCAAAGCGATTTACGCAGTTATCTCAAGAGCCACCTATAGGCTGTTTTCCTTGCATGGCTTCGGCCCATCGCCTAAAAAGCCTCAAGCCTATGCGATGTGTGGGATTCGTCCCCGTCGCTCTCGACTAGAAATAGGGCCAGAAATAGGGAATATACGATGCATGTAGCGATGATCGGCACCGGATACGTCGGCTTGGTTTCGGGGGCGTGTTTCTCCGAATTCGGCGTCGATGTGGCATGCGTCGATAAAGACCAGAAAAAGATCGAGATGCTGGAAAACGGCGTGATGCCGATTTACGAACCGGGCCTCGACGATCTGGTTGAAAACAATGTCAAAGCGGGGCGTTTGACCTTCACCACCGAATTGGCGGGTGCTGTTAAAAACGCCGATGCGGTGTTCATCGCGGTCGGCACGCCGGCGCGGCGCGGCGACGGCCATGCGGACTTGAGCTACGTCTACGCGGCGGCCAAGGAAATTGCCGAAAACATGGACGGCTACACCGTGGTCGTCACCAAGTCCACGGTTCCCGTCGGCACCGGCGACGAGGTTGAGCGGATCATCCGCGAAGCCCGCCCCGACGCGGACTTCGACGTGGTTTCAAACCCCGAATTCCTGCGTGAAGGTTCGGCCATCGCCGACTTCACTCACCCCGACCGTGTGGTCATCGGCACCGACAGTGAGCGCGCCCAAGAGGTTATGCGTTTGCTGTATCGTCCGCTGTCGCTGATCGAAGCTCCGATTCTGTTCACCTCGCGGACTTCGTCGGAACTGATCAAGTACGCCGCCAACACGTTCTTGGCGACCAAGATCACGTTCATCAATGAAGTCGCTGATTTGTGCGAAAAGGTCGGCGCGGACGTGCATGACGTTGCTAAGGGCATTGGCCTGGACGGTCGTATTGGTAAGAAATTTCTCCACGCTGGTCCCGGTTACGGCGGATCGTGTTTTCCCAAAGACACTTTGGCGTTGGTGCACACGGCGCAAGACGTCGGATCACCCTTGCGCATCGTCGAAGCGGTGGTCGACATCAACGACAAGCGCAAAAAAGCCATGGCGGCGCGCATTATCGATGCGTGCGGCGGGTCGATTAAAGGCAAGATCGTCGCCGTGTTGGGCGTCACGTTTAAGCCCAATACCGATGATATGCGCGATGCGCCAAGCCTCGACATCATCCCGGCCTTGATCGACGCTGGCGCCACCGTGCGGGCATTCGATCCCGAAGGTATGATTGAGGCCAAAGAGATGTTGCCCGGCGTTGAATGGTGCGAAGAAGCTTACGCTACCATGGACGGCGCCGATGTGCTGTCGATCATCACCGAATGGAATGCGTTCCGCGGTCTGGATTTGGACCGTGTGAAGTCCTTACTTAAAGCTCCGATCATGGTGGATTTGCGCAACGTTTATGAGCCCTCTGAAATGGCCGAAGCCGGGTTCGATTACCACTGTATCGGTCGCAGCTCAAAGGCTGATTGAACCCATGAGCCATTCCGACGCCCGGACCCTCGATCCGGAAATCCTTCGCGAATACGACATCCGCGGCATCACCACCGATAATTTCGGCCCCGACGACGTTTATGTCATCGGGCGGGCGTTTGCAGCGATCTTAGCCGGACGCGGTGGTTCGCGTTGCGTGGTTGGTTATGATGGTCGGTTGAGCTCACCTGAGCTGGAAGCCGCATTGGTCGATGGCTTGACCAAAAGCGGTATCGACGTGGTGCGGGTCGGGCGCGGACCGACGCCGATGCTGTATTACGCTGGCGCAACGCTGGACGTTCATGCGGCCTTGATGATCACCGGCAGTCACAATCCGTCGGAATACAACGGCATCAAGATGACCATTGGCGGCAAGTCGTTTTACGGCCAAGACATTCAAAAGCTCGGCCAAGTTGCGGCCAGCGGCGCGTTCGTCGATGGCGACGGCGCATCCCGTGAACTCAGTGTCTTTGCTGAGTACGTCGCGCGGGTGTTTCAAGACTATTACGGCGATAAAGCGCTCACCGTGGCGTGGGATCCCGGCAATGGCGCCGCCGGCGAAGTCATTCAGGACTTGGTTAAGCGCCTGCCCGGCACCCATCATCTGATCAACGCCGACATCGACGGCACCTTTCCCGCCCATCATCCCGATCCGACGGTGGAAAAGAACCTCGATCAGTTGAAGGCCTTGGTGGCGGAAAAGAACTGCGATCTGGGCTTTGGCTTCGATGGTGACGGCGACCGCATCGGCGTGATTGATGGCCAGGGGCGGGTGCTGTGGGGCGATCAAATCATGGTTATCGCAGCGCGCGAAGTACTGGCCGACGAGCCGGGCGCAACCATCATCGCCGACGTTAAAGCCAGCCAAGTGTTCGTCGATGAGATCACGCGCATGGGCGGTAAGCCGATGATTTGGAAAACCGGCCACAGCCACATCAAGTCCAAGATGCAAGAAACCGGCGCACCTTTGGCCGGTGAAATGAGCGCGCATATTTTCTTCAAGCATCGTTACTACGGCTTTGACGATGCGGTGTACACCGCCGTGCGGTTGCTCAGCGTGGTGGCGGATGGCGACGATAGCCTCGCCGACATGTATGACGCCATGCCGCAGATGATCAACACCCCGGAAATCCGTATCGAGTGTTCCGAGGCGCGCAAGTTCCAGATCGTTGAAGAGGTCCGCGAACGCCTCAAAACGCAAACCGGCATTTCGGTGAACGAAATCGACGGCGTGCGCGTCAGCACCGATGACGGCTGGTGGCTACTGCGGGCATCCAACACCCAAGCGGTGTTGGTGGCGCGTTGCGAAAGCGAGACGGAGCAGGGATTGGAACGGTTGAAAGACTTGTTGTGCGCCGAACTCGTCGCCAGCAACGTGACGCCGCCGGATTTGGGCTAAGCGCCATAGCTCAGTTCAGTGACGCGACTTCCAGGCGTTCGGTGGTTTTCAGCGGCATGCAGCCGAACTTTTTCTTTTTGAGAAATTTGCACGCCCGGTAGGCTTGGGTTTTGCTGATGCCCATGATGCGGCCGCGATACAGAATGCGGCCATTTTTCTTTTCCAAAGGCGCCACATTGATGTCGCCATCGGCTAGGTAGGATGGCGCAACGCCCACCGCCTTGGCGGCAATGGCGTATGCGGGGTCGTAGGTTTTGTATGCGCCTATCTGCACGCCCCATATGGATTTATCTTTAGATTTACCGGACTTTGTTGGGCGTTTTTTGGTCTCGGCCTTGGCGACGGCCATTTGAGGATCGACCTTGGCCCAGCCCTTATCCAGCAGCTTCACCATGTGGCGGTTGCGGGTTTTGGAATTCTTGGACCCGAACACCACGCCGATAAGGCGCTTGTCGCCGCGCTTGACCGAGGCCACCAAATTAAACCCTGACGCGCGAATGTAGCCGGTTTTAATTCCGTCGGTGCCTTCGTAATTGGTCAGCAGTTGATTATGGGTTTTATAGGTTTTATCGGCGTACTTGAACTTGGGTTCCGAGAAATAGTGATAGCGGTGAGGAAAATGCATCAACAATGCGCGCGCCAGCTTGGACATATCGCGGGCCGTGGACATTTGGCCGCGGTGCGGCAGTCCGGACGCGTTGCGAAAGGTGGTGTTGCGCATGCCCAGCGTTCGCGCCTTGGCTGTCATCAGCAGGGCGAACTGGCGTTCCGTGCCACCCAGATGTTCAGACACAGCAGCCGCGACGTCGTTGGCGGATTTGATCGCCAGTGCGCGGATCGCGACTTCGACGCTGAACGTGCGACCGGGCTTGATGCCCAGCTTCGACGGCGGCTGTCTGGCGGCGCGGCGCGACATCATGATGCGGTCGTCCATGCGTAAGCGGCCCTCTTCAAGGGCCTCGAACAGCATATAAAGGGTCATCATTTTGGTTAGAGATGCCGGATAATTGCGCGTGTCGGCGTTGACTTCGTGCAAGACCTCACCGGTTCCGGCATCAATCACAAGCGAGGCGTATTTAGCCTGGGCGAGGGTGGGGGTGAGTAGGGTGGCAAATAGCAGCGCCAGCGCAGCTAGCGCGTACGCGCTCAAAGGCGTCTTGCGGTGGCTCCCCCTGGTGGGCACGTCAGTGTCCGTATGGCTCCTCAAAGCACGAGCATCCCTATATCTGCAATTCTGACCGGGGCTTTAATTTATCTGGGGCGAAGTTTAGTCTCGCCTCCTCAAAGCCTTATTCGAAACCGGCAACCCTGTATTTGTGCGGGAAACCGGGCGTAACCGCAAGGAGAAAGCAAACGTCCCCCAATGGTCAAGTTCGATTCTCCTCCGCTTCGGTCTAAAAAATGGTTAAGAAACAGAGCGTTGGGATATGTTTTTTCGATGCCACCCACCCACCATGACGGGAAGTGACAGGTGGGTGGATTATTTATGAACTTTTTGTGCGCTGCAAAATAACGGTTGACTAATGTTGCAGTGCAGCATAAATTAAGGGGGTGAATTGGACTCGTGTGGCACATCGGGTCCTGAGATTACCAAACAATGCTTTGGGTAGAAGCACTGGTGATCGAGACCCGTATCCCGTTTAGGAGTGATGAGTGATGAGCACCGCAAAGAAAAAATCCGATCCCGCAATCAGCGCCATCGACGCTGTTGCCGATAATTTTGAATCCACAGCCGACATGATCCAAGGCAGCTTGGACGCAGCCATCAAAGCCGGTACCGAGCAGACCAAAGCCGCGAAAGCTTTCGAAGGCATGGATTTCCCCGGTCGTGAAAATTTTGACGCCGCCGTTAAAGTCGGTGAAGCCTACGTTGCAGGTTTCCAAGAACTCAACGGCTTGTTTTTCCAGGCTGCTAAAGCTGCGGTTCGTTTCAATACCGAAGCCGCTAAGACCTTGAGCACCTGCAAAACCCCTGAAGATCTGACCACGGCGCAATCGAAACTGGCCCAATCCGGTCTCGAATCTGCCGTCGAAACCAGCACCACCATCAGCCAAGCGGCGATGAAAGTTGCTGGTGATGTGAGCGCACCGCTCACCGGCCAGTTTGGCGCTGCGTACAACGACTTTGTCGCCAAGACCGCTGCTTAATCTCCCTGTTTAAGCATCACGTCTAAGCGCTAACGCTGAAAAGGCCCGACGGTATTGTCCGTCGGGCCTTTTTCTGTGCTGAAACATTCGGTTACTCAATAGAGATTGCTTTTAAGTGGGCTCGTGTTCACGATGGTGCATAGTCCACTCAATAGGGTCGTAACATCGTGCGCACACTGCCGAAACGATTTTGGATTGTCCCCCCGCTGGTGATCGGCGTCGCGGCGTTATTCGTCGCACCGATGCTCAAATCCGGGCCGCAAAAGGCTGAGGTCGAGGAACGCGCCGCCAAGGTGCGCACCATCAAGGTGTCTAAACTGGACATTGTGCCGCACGTTTACGGCTATGGTGCGGCCAAGCCGGGTCGCGTGTGGAGTGCGGTGGCCGAAGTCGCAGGCCCAATCGTTTGGGTTTCGCCCAATTTGGAAAATGGCCAGCGGGTCACGGCGGGTGAAGAGGTTCTGCGCATTGATGAGGCCAGCTACCGGCTCAGCCTCGCGCAGATCGCCGCGCAAATGCGCGCTTCTGAAATCAAGGACAAGACCACGGCGGCATCCCTGGCGATTGCTGAGCGGGATTTGAAGCTTTTAAGCGACGATTTCGCCCGCAAGAAGGGGCTGGCGGCCAAGGGTGCGGTTTCGAAATCCAGCCTAGAAACTACGGAACGTCAAATGCTCAGTGGCGAAACGCAAGTGCAAAACCTCAAAAACAACCTCGCCGTTAATGCTGCCGACCGTGAGGTGCTGGCCTCTCAATTCGCCATGGCCGAATTGGATTTGCGCCACACCTTGATCAAAGCCCCTTTCGATGCGCGCATCACCGAGGTTAACGCCGATCTGGCGCAGTACGCGAGCAAAGGCCAAATGTTGTTTCAAGCCGATGGCTTGGATATGGCCGAGGTAGAAGCTCAGTTCCCCATCGGTTCGCTGCGTCCGCTGATCGCGGGGCGTCAGATGGCGCAGGGGGATGCGTCTGGGACGCCGTTCCCACTGTCCCCGGCGCAAGGCGCGCTGGGTTTGGATGCGACGATCCGCTTGAACGCGGGCACCCACACCATTGAATGGTCGGCCAAGGTGACACGTGTGTCGGGCTCCATCGACGCGCAGACCCAATCGGTGGGCATCGTCGCCAGCGTTGCCGACCCCTATCAGCAAGCCCAAGCCGGTCAGCGCCCGCCGTTGGTGCGCGGGACCTTTGTCGAGGTCAAATTGCAAGGTGCGCCCATCGAAGGACAAATCGCGGTGCCGGCCGAAGCGGTGCGTGAAGGTCAGGTCTATGTGGTGGACGAAGACAACCGCCTGGTCATTCAGCCGGTCCAAGTGGCCTTCACCCAAGCGGGCTTCAGCGTTGTTTCCAAGGGCCTCAAGCCCGGGGCGGTCCTGGTGATCAGCGATTTGGTCCCAGCCATTGGGGGCATGCTGCTGAATCCGGTTGAGGATAAAAAAACCAAGATGAAACTGGTCGCCGCCGCCACGGGCAAAACGCCTGATCCATCAAAGCGTGTTCAGAAATAGGCCGTCGCCATGATCCGATACTTTGCAAACCATCCGACGGCGTCCAATTTGATGATGGCGGCGGTCCTGATTCTTGGCTTCGCGGCGCTGCCGAAATTGCAACGCGATACCTTTCCAACCATTCCCGCGACCGAGGTCGAGATCCGCGTCGCCTATCCCGGCGCAACCCCGGCGGAGGTCGAGGACGCCATCTGTCAACGCATCGAAGACGCGGTGGAAAGCGTCACCGGTCTGGTTGAGATCCGTTGCGACGCACGCGAAAACATCGCCATCGGCGTGGCTGAAATGCGCGAGGGCGCGGACCTGGGCACCTTTTATGATGATGTGAAGTCGCAAATCGAAGCAATTACTAGCTTTCCCGCAGAAGCCAAATCTCCGTCTGTGGTTAAGTTGGAGCGCACTGCCGTGGTCGCTTCGATTGCCATTACGGGTGACATGGATGCGCGCATGCTTAAGGCCTACGCCGAAAAGGTTAAAGACCGCATTAAGCGCGATGGTCGTATTGCTCAAGTGGTGGTCAAAGGCTTTTCTGATCAAAATATCGCCATCGAGCTGCCGGTCGAGGTGCTGCGCCGTTACGGCTTGTCGATTTCCGACGTCACCGCCGCGCTGGAACGCCAAAGCCTGGATATGCCCGCGGGCGTGATGCAGGCCCAAGGCGGCGATTGGATCGTGCGCTTCACCGGTCAGCGCCGCGTGGTGGAAGATTTCAAGACCCTGGTGGTGACGTCCAGCAAAGCGGGCGGGCGGGTGTTCTTGGGCGACATCGCGCGCATTCACATTGAGTTCGACGCGCCGGAAGAAAAGGTCCTGTTCAACGGCCAGCGTGCGGCGTTGTTGGAAGTGTCCAAAACCGACAACCAAGACGCATTGCGGGTGATGGCCGCCATCCAAGACAACTTGGCCCGCGAACGCGCCGCCGCGCCGCGCGGGGTGCAGTTCGACATCAGCCAAGACACCACCTCAAACATTCGCGACCGCCTGCGCTTGTTGATCGAAAACGGCGCGATGGGCTTAGGTTTGGTGTTTTTGGTGATGTGGGGCTTTTTCAGCCTGCGGTTTAGTTTCTGGGTCACCATGGGGCTGCCGGTGTCGTTTTTGGGCGCAATTTTCGCTATGAACGCGCTGGGTTACTCAATCAACATGATCACCATGGTGGCGTTGCTGGTGGCCATCGGTCTGTTGATGGATGACGCCATCGTCATTTCCGAAAACATCGCCGCCCAGGCGCGCAAGGGCAAAAAGGCGCTCGACGCGGTGGTCGACGGCACCCGCCAAGTGCTGCCCGGGGTGCTGGCGTCGTTCGTCACCACCATTTTGATCGTCGGCCCGCTGGGCTTGATGATGGGCAAAATGGGCGCGGTGTTGAAATACATGCCGATCATTTTGGTGATCACCTTGGCGGTCAGCCTGATCGAAGCGTTCTTGATCCTGCCCGCGCACCTGCGCCATGCCGTCGATGCGGCCCATGGCGATGACCGCAATCGGGTACAGCGTTGGATCGACGTTAAGTTCAACCATTTGCGCGATAACGTTCTCGGCCCGTGGGTAGACCGCGCCATTTCCAGGCCGTATCTGACGGTGGGCGCGTTGCTGGGCGTGATGTTGCTGTCTGTCGCGACCATTCCGGCGGGGTTGTTCAAGTATCAAGCATTCCCCGACCTGGAAAGCGATACCATCCAAGCGCGTATTCTGTTGCCCCAAGGCACACCGCTGAGCCGCACTGAAGAGGTGGTCGCGCTGGTCGACGCCGCGCTCAAGCAGGTCGATGATGAATATTCCGCGCGTCAAAAAAGCAATCAGCGCTTGGTGCGCAACGTCACCATTCAATACAACACCAACATCGACGCCTTCGAAAGCGGTCCGCACATCGCCACCGTCAGCGCCGATTTGCTGCGTGCGGAAAAGCGTAACGGCAAAATCGTCGATATGTTGGCGCGCTGGCGCGAGCTGACCGGCGATGTGCCGGACGTGATCGCGTTCAAGTTCACCGACAAAGAACGCGGCATCGCGGGCAAGGCCATCGACGTGCGGCTGCACGGTAACAATCTCGATCAGTTGAAAAAAGCCTCATTGGAACTGCAAACTTGGCTGCGTTCGTTCAAGGGCGTGTTGGACCTCAATGACGATTTGCGTCCGGGTAAACCGGAATACCAGGTCACTTTGAAAGACAGCGCGGGAAGTTTCGGCGTCACGTCGCGCGCCATCGCCGCTGAAGTTCGCGCCGCGGTGCAGGGCTCCACCAGTTTGGAAATCGCGGCGGGGGATGAAACCTACGACGTGGTGGTGCGGGTCGCCGGGGACGATCTTCAAGGTTTGACGGATTTGCGCGAACTCACCGTCACCGCCGCCGATGGACGACAGGTGCCGTTGTTCGCCGTCGCCAACATCACCGAAACGCGCGGCTTTGCGCGCATCAACCGCGTCGGCGGGGCGCGCACCGTCACCGTTCAAGGCAAGCTGGACACCGACGTCGCCAATGCCCGCGAACTGATGGCGGCGATGAAGGTTAAGTTCATGCCGCAATTGAAAGAAAAGTATCCGGGCGTGCGCTTTTCATCCCAGGGCCAAGACAAAGAAACGGCGGCTACCGGTAATTCCTTGCTGACCAATTTGCTTATCGGTCTGGTGGGTATTTTCTTGGTGTTGGCGCTTCAGTTCAAAAGCTACATACAGCCGGTCGCGGTGCTGTTGTCGATCCCCATGGCGGTGATCGGCGTGATCTGGGGCCATTTGGCGTTGGGTCATGAGCTGACCATGCCCTCCATGGTCGGCTTGGCGACTCTTGCGGGCATTGTCGTCAACGACAACATCTTGCTGGTGGCGTTCATCAAGGACCGTCTAGCCGCCGGTGAAGACGTCGCCCATGCCGCGCGTCACGCCGCGCGTGATCGCTTTCGCGCCATCATGTTGACGTCTTTGACCACCATCGCCGGATTGTTGCCGTTGCTGTTGGAAACCAGCACCCAAGCGCAGTTTTTGATCCCCCTGGTGATCAGTCTGACCTTTGGTTTGTTCAGCGCCACGGTGCTAGCCTTGCTGATGGTGCCGTCGGTGTTCATGATCTTCGATGACTTAGGATTGCTGAAGTCAGAGAAGGTCGCCTCCGTCACAGAGAAAAATTGAGCGTTTTTTCTCATTTGGGGGTGGTGATCTCACCCCCTGCACCCCAAATTCCTATTGAGCGACCGAGGGGGCCGAATTTACGGCCCCCTTCGTTCGCGCTATGATTTGAGGGTCGAGGTGATTCCCTAGCGCATATATGCGGGGATCATGGGCCGCGGAGAAGAGAACACGTGAGTACGAATTTTAAGATGCGCCCAACAGGCGCAGGCCAGGGTGGAGCAGGCGGTGCGGGTGGCGGTCGCGATGACGACCATGACACTGGCCTAGTCCTCAAAACTCGCCAGAAGACCAAAAAGCCTTCTATGTACAAGGTGTTGATGCTGAACGACGATTACACCCCGATGGAATTCGTGGTGCACATCTTGGAGCACATCTTCAGCAAAACACAAGACGAAGCCACCCAGATCATGTTGCATGTGCATCAAAAAGGCGTCGGGGTGTGTGGCGTGTTCACCTATGAGGTGGCGGAAAGCAAAGCCGCCCAGGTGATGGACTTGGCGCGTCAAAATCAGCATCCTTTACAGTGCACAATCGAAAAAGATGCCTAAATACAAATAGAGCGGACACGCACATACTAAATCAGCGCCCCAATTAAGTGGTCGCACAGCGGAGAGTGAACGACGATGTTGTCGAGAAACCTAGAGCAGTCCTTGCACCGCGCCCTTAACATCGCGGGTGAGTACCACCACGAATTCGCCACGCTGGAGCACTTGTTGCTGTCGCTGACCGAAGACCCGGACGCCATTTCGGTGCTGCGTGCGTGTGAAGTGGATCTCGACAAAATTCACGGCGACGTCATTAACTTTCTCGAAAATGATCTGGTTCTGCCGCCGCTTGACGGCATGGAAGACCCCAAGCCGACATCCGGCTTTCAGCGCGTCATTCAGCGCGCCATCATTCACGTGCAATCGTCGGGTCGCGAAGAAGTCACTGGCGCGAACGTTTTGGTGGCGCTGTTCTCCGAACGAGAATCCCACGCGGTGTTTTTCCTTCAAGACCAGGATATGACCCGCCTCGACGCGGTCAATTACATCAGCCACGGCATTGCGAAAGCGTTGGGCGCGTCCGAAGAACGCCTGGTTACCGGTGCGGAAGATGATATGGACGAAGAGGGTGGGGCGAAAAAGGGCGAAGATGCGCTTGAGACCTACTGTGTGAACCTCAACGTCAAAGCCGCTGAGGGCAAAATCGATCCGCTGATCGGTCGTACCGAAGAAATTGAGCGCACCATCCAAGTGTTGTGTCGGCGCACCAAGAACAACCCGCTGTACGTTGGCGATCCGGGCGTTGGCAAAACAGCTATCGCCGAAGGTTTGGCGCGACGCATCGTCGAAAAAGACGTGCCCGAAGTGCTGTTTGACGCCAAAATTTGGGCCTTGGATATGGGCTCTCTGTTGGCCGGAACGCGCTATCGCGGCGATTTCGAAGAACGCCTCAAAGCGGTGATCAAAGAGATGGAAGCCAAGCACGAAAACGTACTGTTTATTGACGAAATCCACACCGTGATCGGCGCGGGCGCGACGTCGGGCGGGTCTATGGACGCGTCGAACATCCTCAAGCCGTCGTTGGCCACGGGCGCGCTGCGTTGCATCGGTTCGACCACCTACAAAGAATACCGCAACCATTTCGAAAAAGACCGCGCGCTGGTGCGCCGATTCCAGAAAATTGACGTGCAAGAACCCTCCGTCGAGGACACGGTGAAAATCCTGCGCGGTCTCAAACCTTACTACGAAGATCACCACAAGGTTCACTACACCGACGCCGCGCTGCGTTCAGCGGTGGAGCTGTCGTCGCGCTACATCAACGACCGCAAGCTGCCCGACAAAGCCATCGACGTCATCGATGAGGTCGGCGCATCGCGCATGCTGGTGGCGGAAAGCAAACGTAAAAAAACCGTTTCGGTGAAAGACGTCGAAGCCGTGGTCGCTAAGATCGCACGCATCCCGCCCAAAAGCGTTTCAAGCGATGATGCTAAAGTTCTCAAAAACTTAGAGCGTGATCTTAAGTCTATGGTTTATGGCCAGGACAAGGCCATCACGGTGTTGTCGAGCTCCATCAAGCTGGCCCGCGCGGGGCTTCGTGAACCTGAAAAACCAATCGGTTCGTACCTGTTCTCCGGTCCCACCGGGGTCGGCAAAACCGAAGTTGCACGTCAGCTCGCGATGACCATGGGTGTGGAACTGGTGCGTTTCGATATGTCGGAATACATGGAACGTCACTCGGTCTCGCGCTTGATCGGCGCACCGCCGGGCTATGTGGGTTTTGATCAGGGCGGCCTGCTCACCGATGCGGTCGATCAGCAGCCGCACTGCGTGTTGCTGTTGGACGAAATCGAAAAGGCCCATCCGGATCTGTTCAACATCTTGTTGCAGGTGATGGATCACGGCAAGCTGACCGACAACAACGGCAAAACCATCGATTTCCGCAATGTGGTGCTGATCATGACCACCAACGCGGGCGCGGCCGATTTGGCCAAGGCGGCGATCGGTTTTGAGCGGTCCGAGCGTGAAGGCGACGACCAAGAAGCCATCGAACGGATGTTCACGCCGGAATTCCGCAATCGTCTGGACTCCATCATCCCGTTTGCCAACCTGTCGCCCAAGGTCATGACCCAGGTTGTGGAAAAGTTCATCATGGAACTGGAAGTGCAGCTTTCTGAGCGCAACGTCACCATCGAACTGACCGACGAAGCGCGCGTCTGGCTGGGCAAAAAAGGCTACGATCGCAATTTCGGCGCTCGCCCATTGAGTCGTGTCATTCAAGAGCACATCAAGCGCCCCTTGTCCGAAGAGCTGCTGTTCGGCGCCTTAACCAGCGGCGGCATCGCACGGGTCAAGGTCGAAGATGGCAAGATCTGTTTCGATTATCCCGAGCCAGCCCCCAAAGCGCCGCCTAAAAAACGCAAGAGCCCACCCAAAGGCAGTGGCCCCAAAGGCGATAGCTCCAAGGGCGATGGCCCCAAGGGCCCTACGGGGGATGATAAGGGCGGTTTGCCGGTGAAGGCCGGTCGCTCCCCGGTTCCGGCGGTGGTCAAATAATCCTCTTAATTTCCGCCATCGACTTCACAAACATCCCCCCTTTTGCGTTCAGCAAAGGGGGAGATGTGTGGCGATTGCTCATGTGTAGCTTGAGGGCTTTATCTCAGGGTATTGATCTCAAACAAAAATGACGCGCCGGATGTCTTCCGCCGACCAGCACACTGCTCGATCGGAGGAAAAAACATGAGCATAAATGTTTATATGGGCCGCAAATTCAACGCCAACCACCAACTGGCGATTTTGCTGACACGCCACCTCGGCATCGATGGCGCACGCCAAGAAGCGCGCAAAAATGGCTGGGACGGCGTTTTGGCGGCGCTGAGCGAACAGAACGCAATTGTGACCTTGCCGCGCTAGTTCCGAGGTCGCCTCGTACCTGAGCTGCGTTCGTTACGGCTTGCCGACAACAGGGCAAACACCTTCGCTGACGATGCGCGTCAGTCCCGGTCCGCGAAAGGACAGGGGTTGGTGGGAGCCACTGGGAATGATGTAATCGCGTTGATTGGGTGTGCCGAGGTTTTGCCCAGGGCGGTGCCGCTCGACCTTGACTTTGATGCAGCTTTCACACGCGTTGAGGACGATCTCGCGCCCTGCAGCGTCGCGCAGCATACGTGCGCAGCGATTGATGGACATAGCCTCTGCCGCGCTTGCCAGAGCCAGCGCGCCAAGCACCGCCACCACGGTCATTTTGGAAAGATTCGTCATGGGTAACCTTATCAAAGGCTTTCGGCTTGGCGATAGGGGCTTTCTTGGAGCAACAGCTGGCGTTCATGGGTGATGGCACGGTGTTCGTGGTCGAGGAACTGGGCCACCGCCTTGCGAAACCCTGGATCGGGGATGAAATGGGCGGAATGGGTCAAAACCGGCACGTAGCCGCGCGCGATCTTGTGCTCACCTTGGGCACCGGCCTCAACCCGCGCCAAACCCAACGCGATGGCGGCGTCGATGGCTTGGTGATAGCAGACTTCAAAGTGCAGGTAGCGGATGTCCTCTTTACAGCCCCAATAGCGCCCATACAGCGCGTCCGCGCCGATCAAATTGAGCGCCCCGGCGATGATGTCGCCACCTCGTTTGGCCATCACCAACACCACCCGGTCAGCCATGCGTTCGCCCAACAGCTGGAAGAATTCGCGGTTGAGGTACGCTTGGCCCCATTTGCGATTGCTGGTGTCGAGGTAAAAGCCATACAGCGCATCCCAATGCGCGGGCTGGATGGCGTCGCCGCTGAGCCGTTCAATGCTCACCCCGCTGTCTTGGGTGGCGATGCGACGTTCTTTTTTCAGCGCTTTGCGCTTGCGTGACGACAGCTCACCCAAGAAATCGTCGTAACAGCCATATCCGCAGTTGTGCCAGTGGTATTGCAACCCGACGCGGGTGAGGTAACCCACGTCCTTGAACATGTCCACGTCTTCGTCGGGGATGAAGTTTGCATGCAGGCTCGACAGCCCCGCACCTTGGGCTGCGCCTGCCATGGTTTCGGCTAGGCTGCGTTTAAGGTTTTGGCCCAATGTGGCGCTAAGCTCGCCTCGCACCAGCAGTTTCGGCCCGGTCACCGGCGTAAACGGTACCCCGGACATGAGTTTGGGATAATAGCTGCCGCCCGCGCGCTCAAAAGCTTCGGCCCAGCCCCAATCAAATACGTACTCGCCCATGGAATTGCTTTTGAGGTACAAGGGCGAAGCGGCCAAAAGCATACCATTTCCGTCCTTGATCAGGATATGACGTGGCGACCACCCGGCGTCAGGGCGCACGCACCCGGCGTCTTCCAAGCTGGATAAAAAGCCATAGCTGAGAAACGGGTTGTTCCCACCCGCGCACGCATCCCACTGCGCAGCAGAAACATCGGCCAATCGCTCCGCCACCGATATGTCGAATTGTTCACTTCCATCAGGCATGGATAGGAAGTGGCGATTGGGGGCATCGATGGCAAGCATCATAAAAAAATATCTGTATTACAATTATTAAGGGATAACAATTGATTTATTATCACTAAAAGTATATGTTTTTTGATCATTCGTTACACCTCAATGCCAAACATCCGTCTTTGGAGAGTGTGTTATGACCATGTCAGCTGAATTCCCGCTCAACGCCACAGTCGAGGCCTATGATGAGGTGCGCCAGAAGGCGCAGACTGGGGATTTGGTGCTGTTTTCTGGGAGCAATTGGTTTTCTCGCTTGATCGGCTGGTTGACGTGCAGCGACTGGAGCCATATCGGCATCGTTGTGTGTTTGGAAGATGTGGACCGGGTGATGGTTTTGGAATCCATCATCATGGGTGGCGTGCATGCGGTGCCGTTAAGTTCATTTGTGGTCCACCCAAATAACCCAAAAAAACCATACAAAGGTCGGGTTGGCGTAGCGCGGCACGCGGATGTTGCTGACACGTTAAAAACCAAGAAATTTTCATTTTTCCAAGAGGCGTTGGATTTATTTGGCCGGTCATTTGACGTGGGCGAAATGGTGGCGATTTTTATGCGTCTTATTTTCTTTGCGCCGCGGTTTGCCAAGCTCCGCAAGCGCCGCATCGTTCGGAACAAAAAGTACCTGTGTTCGGAATACGTCGATGAATGTTACCGGGCTATAGGCATTGAGACGCCAAACAACGGCGTGGGGTTTATCGCGCCGGTGCATTTCGCAATCGACCCCAAGGTGAGTTGGGTCGCGCGATTGAAATAAATCATCGAACAGAGGGAAACCGTTCCAGGGAGGGAATCATGAAACGTGCAGTGATCGTCATGGTGTGCGGCGCAAGTTTGGCGGGGTGTTCGCAATTGACCAATCACTTCATCGTCGATGCCGCGGCGACCCAAGGTGAAACGACTATCGCGGCGCAAAAGGGTGAAGAGGCTATGCCACCGATCAATCTCGATACGTTTTGTTTTCCCGAGGACCTTGGTACCGCTGACGCCAAGGGTGTCAGACCCTGTGCAAGAACGGCGTACGACAGGGCGTTAAAACCGCGTGTGGGGCAAACCAAGGAAGAAACCCGATTGGCCAGGAACCAATTGATGTTGACGATCATTCGACGCTCTGAGGTGGTGTGCAATTATCACAAGGGCGCGATCATGGCGAATTCAGCCGCGGCGGATTTCTCGACGGGACTGTTGTCCTCTGTAGCTTCGACACTGTCGTCGGCGTTTTCGCCGGTGACAACCAAAACAGCGTTGTCCACGGTTTCAGCGATTTCAAGCGCCACGGGGACGGGATTGCGGGCGAACGTATACCAAAACGTGCTTGCACCTGCGGTGGTGACGGAAATCAACAACCAGCGTGCGGGGATGCGATCTCAAATTTTAGTGCGTAAAACTGAAGATATCGGTAGCTATCCCATCACCGAAGCACTCTACGAAGTGGAACGCTATCACGAATTGTGCAGCTTTTATGTCGGTCTTGCCGCATTGGCGAAGGACCGCACGCCCAAGGCGCGGAGCAAAGAGGATATCCAACAAGAAATCGAACAGTTGAGGCGCGCGCAAAAAGATTTGAGTGCGCGCACGCCAACAGGCACGTTTGGAAACCTGGAAAAGGCCAGCATAAAAGAGCAGTACGAGCTCAACAGCCGCCGAATTATAACATTGCTGCGCTTGCAAGAAATTGCGCCAGGGCAAAACCAAATTTCTATTCCAGCGAAAAAACACAGCGCCATCACGTCCGCCGACGATGCATTGCGGGCCGCGGTTCAAGCCAGCACAAGTGTGAACACAATCAGGTTGGTCATTCAACAGATGAAACAGGACAAAACACGCGTGGATGGTGCTGTTAAGTCTGCGGTCACCGCGGAAAAGGCAATTGGCGCTGCAGCGCTTAAATCAACTGGCGATGTTGATCTTCAAGACAAAGCAAAACTGGCCATTGCGATGCTTAAAGATCTAAAAAAGCTAAAAGCTGACGGAGATCCCGTGCTTCAGCAGCTTTTGCAAGCTGCGGAAAAAGCTAAAATCGAGGCGGATACTCAGTCCACGATTGCGGGCAAAGGTGCTGAAAGCGCTGTTGAGCTTGCTAAGCAAGTCGCTTTGGCGCCAGGGACGGCAAGTGCGGAACTCAACGCCGCCAAGGCCCTGGTGGCTGCAAACATAGCGAGCGAAGCCGCGCTGAGTGCGGCGAAACTGGCGGATCAAGCCAAGGCTAGCGCCGATACAGTCAAGAAAAAGGCAGATCAAGCTGAGGCGAGTGCGGCCGATATTCAAAAATTAGCGCCTCCGGAAAATCAAGCCGGAGCGGGACGCAGCGGGGCGCCAAGCCCCATGTCGTCAGCTTCTCAGCCGGTAACGTCGGGTGGAAAGCTGTAAACGGGAACGCGCTGCTCAATGCATGACGAGGTTAGTCGATCTCAAACATACCTTCGACCTCGACCGCGACGCCGAGCGGCAAGGTGTTGACGCCGACGGCGGCGCGGGCATGTTTGCCGGCGTCGCCGAAGACTTCTGCCATCAGGTCCGATGCGCCGTTGATGACTTTCGGCTGGTCGGTGAAATCCGCAGTGCAATTGACGAAACCGCCTAGGCGCACCACCCGTTTGACGCGGTCCAAGTCACCGCCGCACGCGGCGTTCAGCTGCGCGATGAGGTTGAGTCCGCACAGTTTGGCGGCTTCGTAGGCTTGTTCGGTGGTGAAGTCTTCGCCGACGCGCCCGACATATTTCAATTCGCCGTTTTCCAACGTGATTTGACCTGAAATCACCACCAGATTGCCGGTTTGCACATAAGGCACGTAGTTGGCGGCGGGGGCTGCCGCTTGGGGCAGGCTCAGGCCAAGCTCGGTCAAGCGGGTTTGCACGCGGTTGGTGGGGGTGGCGGACATGGGGGTACCTCTGATGATCAATTAATGAATAAATGCGTTGCGCGTACTCTAGCTCATCGCGTGCGGACATCACAAGCTGCCGTCACCATCACCGCACACAGATCATGCTTCACGCGCCTATCCGTTTGGACGAGTTCCCCTACGTCAGTTTATCTACGACTAAAGAGTGCTGAAATAATCTGAGAGACACCCTATATGGTATATATAGGGTTGGCATATTTCTAAGGAAAACACATGCCGAAAATTTTGATTGTTGATGACGACGACGATATTCGCCGCTGGGTTGCGGCGGTGTTGGCGGGTAAAGGCTATGACGTGGTGGGGGCGGTGAGCTCCGATAATGTGGTGCGTCAGCTTTTGGCTGGCGAGATCGATTTGGTGTTGATTGATTATCACATGCCGGGACAGGACGGCTTGTCGCTTTTGCGCGACATTCGCGCCATGCGCATCACCACGCCTTGCATCATATTGACCTCCGACAGTTCTCAGGCGGTGGCGGTGGAATGCTTTCGCAACGGTGCCGTCGATTTTATCGCCAAACCCATCGATCCTGAATACCTAGCCATCGTGGTACGCCGCGCCCTGGATGCACATGCGGGCACCCTCAAAAATATGGCGTATCGGGCGCTGGGTTATGTTCAACATAAAAAGGATTGTACGCACTTCAACAACATGCAGACGTGCAGCTGCGGGCTGAGGAACGTGATCGAAAATATTCAAGATTTTTAAGTTTTGGGACGATCAGCGCTTGCGCAAAACGCCGCCTCCGCGTTACATGCCGTCAACAATGGTTTTCAGTTGGAGGACAGCGCGTGTTTCCGGTAAACGAATATTTCGACGGCAACGTCAAATCCATCGCTTTTGAAGGCGAAAAACTGCCCGCAACCGTCGGCGTGATGGCACCGGGCGATTACGAGTTTTCCACCAGCAAAAAAGAAGTTATGACGGTGGTGTCCGGCGCACTGACGGTCAAACTTCCGGGCGCGAACGATTGGCAAACCTTCTCATCCGGCGCGGCGTTCGAAGTGGCGGCCGATCAGAGCTTTCAGCTTAAGGTCGAGCACGACACGGCTTACTTCTGCACTTACGAATAAGTCTCAGAGCAAACTGACCCGCCGCACCTCGCTCAATTCATGACGCGCCAACTGCCGTCGTCTTGCCGGCATGCGGTGCCGTAGGCTTTTTGTTCTTCGCCGCCGACGGTGACAATCTGTTCATATTCGCGGCAGTAGCCCCCGGCGGTGTCTTGGTAGGTCTTGGTTGGGGTGACAGATCCGCTGTGCCCACTGTCGGGGTTGGCCCAAGTTGATGTCGCACCCGTTTTGGTGTGTTCCAAAGACGCTTGGCTGGTGCGTTCCATCATCATGCGGTCGGTGTTGTCGAGCGAGCGTCCGACGGAAGACCCTGCGAGGGCACCGATGATCGCGCCTGCGCCGGTGGCCCACAACTGGCCTTCGCCGCCGCCGACTTTAGAGCCGAGGAAACCACCCAAAACTGCGCCGGTGATGGCGCCGAGGGTTTCTTTCTGCCCGGCTTGCTGGGTGGTGTCGCAAGCGCTTAACAAAGCTGCGGATATCATCAGCGGAATCAGAACCTTTTTCATCTCGGCCTCCCATTTTGGAGTGTTGTCGTTGGTTTTTGATACCTCAACATTATACGTCTTTTGGGCATTGTGGGTAACTGTCTGCGGGGGGCGGGCAGGGGCGGAACTCGCTTCAAGGCCACTGCATTGCATTTTGCATTTTACATGTTGTGGGGGGCGTGGGCGCATCTGTTAAGCTGCTGTTTTTGAAAGAATTGTTTTTAATATTAGAATGAATTTAACTGGCACTGATCTTGCGTTGTGAGGTGGGAAATGATTTTTCGCAATCACATTGGGATTGAAACATGTCCAGTTCGTCGAAAAACACCTTGCTTCACGTTGCCAGCGTTGCGTTTGGTGCATTCATCTTGTTCGGCGCGGTGGCGACCTCTTCTTGGGTTCAGCAAGCCGGTGAGGAAGAGCTGCAAAAATCGTTGAAAAGCGCCTTGGACAATGCCCACCAAGGCGTGTTGCAGATGTACCGTAGCCATCAGTCTCCGGCCTTGGTTTTGGCCAACGATGAGCGCGTCCGCAACGTGGTTCAACGCCTGTTGAAGGTGCAGCGGACGCGTGCGGCCTTGTTGGCGGCCCCGGAACAGGACCTGTTGCGCACCATGTTCGCCCCCTACGCCAATGTGGTTGGTTACGAAGGTTTTTTTATCATTGCCAAGGATGGCGTGAGCTTGGCATCCATGCGCGATGTAAATATCGGTGGCGAGAATCTGCTGGTGAGCCAAGGTGAATATTTAAAACAGATATGGGCGGGCAAAAGTTTGATGAGCCAGCCGATTAAATCCGATGTGCCGCTGACCGACCGGCATGGTCACATAATCAATGGTCTTGCCACGATGTTCACCTCGACGCCAATTCAAGATGAGGTCGGCGCCACCATTGCCGTTTTGGCGATACGCATTTCCCCTGACGATAGCTTCGGTCCCATTTTCAGTCGAGCGCGCTTTGGCGAAAGCGGTGAAACCTATGCGGTAAACGCCGCTGGCGTGATGCTGAGCGAAAGCCGGTTTAACGATCACCTCAGCCAATCGGGATTGCTGGACGACCCACACCATGCCGACCTGATGTTGGAAGTTCGTGATCCAGGCGTCGATCTGACCCAAGGCAAAACGCCGGTCTTGAAACGCGAAAATCAACCACTGACCAAAATGGCACGTGAAATATCCGCGCGCCGGTCCGGTATCGATTTGAACGGCTATCGGGATTATCGCGGCGTTTCGGTGGTCGGCGCGTGGGTGTGGGATGACCAATTGGGCTATGGCATTGCTACAGAAATCAATGCAACAGAGGCTTTTGAGGAGCATTGGCGCACCACAGTCACGATTTATGCAGCCACCGTATTGCTGTTGATCACGATGGTGGGGCTGTGGTGGTTGGCCATGGCGGTCCGCAAAGAGGTTGAACTGAGCGCCATGTTGGCGGAGCAGGCGCAAAAAGCTGCGGAGAAAGGTAAGAGCGAAGCGAATTTGGCAAATCAGGCAAAATCGGAATTCTTGTCGTCCATGAGCCACGAGTTGCGCACGCCGTTGAACGCCATCACGGGGTTTGCCCAGCTGCTTGAATACGCCAATCCGCCTCTCACAGCGCATCAGTTGGAACAGGTCCGCGATATCCGCAAGGGCGGCGACCATCTTCTGTCTTTGATCAACGATATTCTCGATCTATCCAAAATCGAAGCAGGCAAGCTGGACATTTCCATCGAACCCGTCACTGTGGACGAAGTTGTTCAGCAATGCATCGATATGATCGAGCCGCAGACGGACAAATATGAGATCACCTTGGACAATCGTATCAATCTCGATGATGTGGAGGTGATGTCAGATCACCTACGCTTGCGTCAGTGCCTGCTGAATTTGATGTCTAACGCGGTAAAGTACAACCGACCGGGTGGGCGTGTGACCTTGGCCGCGGAAAAGGTGGAGGGGCATTGGCTGCGCGTGTTGGTATCTGACAACGGCATCGGTATTTCGGACAAACATAAGGGAAAAATGTTCGAGGCGTTCAACCGCTTAGGCGCAGAAGCCAGTGGTGTCGAAGGCACCGGCATTGGCCTCAGCCTGACCCGAACCTTGATTGAGAAGATGGGCGGGCGCATTGGCTTTACCAGCGTCGAGGGCGAGGGGTCAACGTTCTGGCTGGATATGCCGTTGGTACGCAGTTCGAGACCCCAGGCGGCTGAAAAGCAATCGGTTGATCTTTTTTCGCCCCGCCACGACGCATCCGAGCCAGTTGAAAGGGCGGGCGTCGCGGGTGGAGCGGAACGCCTGGTGTTGTATGTGGAAGATAATTTGGCCAATATTCGCATCGTTCGGGGCATTCTCTGCACCCTTTCCCACTACAAACTGATCACCGCGCAAAATGCCGAAGACGGCATCGAGCTGGCTCGCAAGGCCTCTCCCGACTTGATTTTGATGGATGGAACTTTGCCGAACATGAGCGGCAATGAAGCCGTTCGACGTTTGAAAGCTTGTTCCGATACAAAAGACATCCCGGTTATTGGCTTGAGCGCCAACGCTATGGAAAAGGACCAAGAAAATGCGATGGATGCGGGGTGTTCGGCTTATTTAACCAAACCGATTGATATTGAGCAGTTTATCGCGACTGTGCAGCAAACCCTTCGCGCCTAAACGCGGTACATGCTGATGGTTTTGAGCAAGGGTGAATGACGATGAAAGGCCTTAAGGCGAAATTATCGCTATAATGCGCTACGTCGGTTGGTCAATGCGCACCAAAGCACCTCGCCTAGATCATAGGGAATATGAAATGTTGAATGCACGCCCAGTCCTTTTTGTTGTCGCCGTTTTGAGTGTGTTTGCGACGGCTGTGATCACACCTGTCCATGTGCGCGCACAGTCCGCGCAGCCGGACCCGGGTTACGGTACTGACAATCCTAAAGAATTGTTCGAAGGCGCGACTCGTATGGCGATGAAGGCGTTGGAACTGCTGATCAAAACCTTGCCCCAGTACGACCCGCCGGTGGTTCTGAAAAATGGTGACATCTTGATCAAACGCAAACGCACAAACGACGAGCAGGGCCAGCCGGACGGCGACGCAAATCCCGATGAGCACCGCATTTAAGCTGAGCCGTGTATCCTTAGTGATGGGGTATACTGTCCTGGCGTAAGAATCGAGTGCGCAGACCATGAAATTTAGGGGGAGTTTGCGGGAGATGTCGGTTCGTTTCGGGTTTCTACTTCTGGCCTTGGCGCTGAGCTTTGGTGGCTCAAGCCTTGTCGCGGCGTCGGCTGCATGGGCGCAAGTGCGTCCCGGCAGCTTAGAAGAAGAGCTGTTTAACAGCGTTCGCAATAAAGACCTGAACGGCGTGCGGGCGGCGCTCACCGCGGGCGCAAACGTATTCACCACCGATATGTTGGGCAATCGCGCCGCAGACGTCGCCGTTGATCTCAGCCAGTTCGATATCGCGCATTATCTGTTGTCGGTGATGGATCACCGCCGGGCTGCGCAAAAACAGGCGTCTCAACAGCCTCAAAAGTCTGCTGTTGCGCAAGTCCCGCCAGTGCGCCCCGTTGCCCCGCCGCCGGTTGTAGCGGCCCCGCCACCTATTGTATCGCCGCCCATTATGAGCGCCCCTCAACCCTCAGGCCCAAATCCGTTCGCCGTGTCTACGCCACCTTCGATGGTGGTCAGCTTGAGCAAGCCGCAATTGCGCATGGCGGGGGCGAAGCCGAGCGCGCCCACACCCGCTCAAGCGGCTCCGCTGGCAACGCCAGCGCTCAAGCCTCAATCGACCTTGTACATTAAACCAGGGGGCACCCCCGAGGTTGCCCGAGAAGCGGCACCCGCGGCTGCACCCGTCGCGGCACCCATCGCGGCGCCGATTCCGGCGTCCGATCCCACACCGGATCAGGACCAAGGCTGGTTCAGCAAAATGACCAGTTTGTTCAGCAGCGACGATGAGCCCCAAGCCAGCGAAATGCCCCAGTCCGTGCCCGTGCCAGAATCCTCACCCGCACCGGCTGAGGTCGCCGCGATTGCGGTCCCAACGCCAACTCCCGCACAAACTCCCTCCGCACCGGCGCATGCTTCCAACCGCATCAGCATGCAGCTCACGGCGGCTTTGATGCTGGGCAAAGCGCCACCGCCAAAGCCGGAACTCGTCCCTGCCAGCATGCGCGCCCCAGTCGATTGGCCGTGCGTCAACAAGGGCCAGTGGGGGATTGTGTGCTTGGAACCGGTGCGCTGGCCGGACGAAATCGCGGCGTATTTTATCACCCCGAACAACACGCTGTATCGGGGCCGCAACATGATAGTCGCCTATGAAGACGATCGTGCAGACTTTTTCTACGCGGTGTTCAATTCAAACGGTTTCAAGGCGGTGGTCGATTCCTTCACCCAGCGCCTCGGCCCGCCCGACAGGACATTCAACCGCCAAATCAAGCCGTTCCAAAAGCTGCTTGAGGTCAACCCGGTACGCACGTGGTACGCCACCGACCCGCAAACCGGACGCGAGATGATCTTGGAAATTTCCATGTTCGAAGATCAAAGCTCGACCTTCCCGGTGATGGACGAAGGCGCGATCAAGCTGACTTACGTCGGCGAAGAAAGCGTGTTCCGCTACACCAGTCCGATGGAACTGCAACGTTTCAATTGATTGAATTCGTTTGTTGTATTTGGGCAAAAGGGGAGGGCGCAACGGTTGCCCGCTAGACGCCCCCTAAGTGATCCAGGGAGGAGTTCCGGATCCCAGGTGAGGAAGGCTGACGGGCCTCCCTCACAATTCGTTTCCCCTTTAGAGGCTACGCAACACCGCCGGGGGCGTGGGGGCCTACCCCCACATAAAAACCGACCGGAGGTGGCGACGACGCGTTGCTCTTAAGAGCAGCCCGTCGTGCCACCGCAGGTGTCGCACTTCAAGCAGGTGCCGTTGCGCACCAGCGTGAAGTTGCCGCATTCGGGGCAATCGTCGCCTTCGTAACCGCGCATGCGCGCTTCGCGTACGCGTTCCATGTGAATATCGACGGTTTCGACCAAGGTGGTCTCGACGTTCATCGACCCGCCAGCTTCGGCCATGCCGCCGGAAACGGACTGGGGCATGCCGCCGCCACCCGCCGCGGCGACCGCTTGCGCGACCTCAGCAACCGCAGGCATGGGCTTGGTTTTTTTGTCCGCCGCGCCGCCTTTGATGACGGTGAGTTTTTGCGAACGCACGAAGCCTTGGCTGGTCAGTTTTTCGACCGCGTTGATGGCGTCTTCAACCATGGCCATGTTGCTTTCGTCATGGCCGGCGCCCATGGCGTCGGGCATCAGGTCGGCAGGCTTGGCGTGGGCCAAGTCGTTGCGCGCCAGATAGCTGACCGCCAATTCGCGGAAGATGTAATCCAAGATCGAGGTCGACATCTTGATGGTTTCGTTGCCTTCGACCAAGCCTGACGGCTCGAAACGGGTGAAGGTGAAGGCTTCGACGAATTCTTCCAGCGGCACGCCGTATTGCAGGCCGATGGAAATGGCGATGGCGAAGTTGTTCATCAAGGAACGGAACGCCGCGCCTTCTTTGTGCATATCGATGAACACCTCACCGATGCGACCGTCGTCGTATTCGCCGGTGCGCAGGTACACTTTGTGGCCGCCAACGATGGCTTTTTGGGTGTAGCCCTTGCGACGATCAGGCAGCTTTTCGCGCTCGACCATACGTTCGATCACGCGTTCGGTGATGATTTCCGCCCGTGCTGCGGTTGCGGCGTTGTCGTTGTAGGCTTCCGACAGGCTTTCATCGTCATCGCCCAAGTTGTCGCCGTCGAGCAGGGATGCCTGCAGCGGCTGGCTCAGCTTGGAACCATCGCGATACAGCGCGTTGGCTTTCAGACCCAGCTGCCAAGACAGCATGTACGCGTCTTTGCATTCTTCGACGGTGGCGTCGTTGGGCATGTTGATGGTTTTCGAAATCGCGCCGGTGATGAACGGCTGGGATGCCGCCATCATGCGGATGTGGCTTTCGACGCTGAGCACGCGCTTGCCGATGCGGCCGCACGCGTTGGCGCAATCGAACACCGAAAGGTGCTCGTCTGCCAAATGCGGCGCGCCTTCCAACGTCATCGCACCGCAGACAAAGGTGTTGGCGGCTTCGATGTCGTCCTTGGAAAAGCCCAAGTGCGACAGCATGTCGAACGACAGGTCGTCGAGCACACCGGCCTCAATGCCCAAAGTCTGGGTGCAGAAATCTTCACCCAACGACCACTTGTTGAACGCGAACTTGATGTCGAAGGCGTCTTTCAAGGCGACTTCGAGGGCGCCGATGGCTTCCTCGGTGAAGCCTTTGCCCATCAGAGATGCGTGGTTGATCGAGCCGTTGAAGTTCTTCAACGAGCTGTGGCCCAAGGCGTAACGTTCAATGGTTTCGATTTCGGCTTCGCTGTAGCCAAGACGATCCAAGGCTGCGGGAACCATGCGGTTGATGATTTTGAAGTAACCGCCGCCGGCGAGCTTTTTGAACTTCACCAGGGCGAAGTCGGGTTCGATGCCGGTGGTGTCGCAATCCATCACCAAGCCGATGGTGCCGGTCGGCGCGATCACCGTGGTTTGGGCGTTGCGATAGCCGTGCAGTTGACCCAGTTCCAAGGCGTTGTCCCAAGCTTCGCGAGAAGCCGCGACCAGAGCGCCATCGGGGCAGCTGTCGACGTCGAGCGGAACAGGAAGAACCGACAGGCCTTCGTAGCCGGTGGCTTCCGAATGGGCCGCGCGGCGGTGGTTGCGGATCACTGTCAGCATCGCTTCGGCATTTTTCTCATAGCCTGGGAATGCGCCCATTTCGCGCGCCATTTCGGCAGACGTGGCGTAAGACACGCCGGTCATCAGCGCCGAGATGGCGCCGCAGATGGCGCGGCCTTCGTCACTGTCATAGGAATGACCGGCCGCCATCAAGAACCCGCCGATGTTGGCGAAGCCCAGCCCTAAGGTGCGGTATTCGTAAGACCGCTGGGCGATTTCGGCGGACGGGAACTGCGCCATCAAAACCGAAATTTCCAACGTCACGGTCCACAAACGCACGGCGTGCTCAAAGCTGGGCACATCGATGGATGCATCGGGGTTTTGGAAGGTGTGCAGGTTGAGCGAGGCCAAGTTGCACGCCGTGTCGTCCAAGAACATGTATTCCGAACACGGGTTGGAGGCGTTGATGCGACCGGATTCGGGGCACGTGTGCCATTCGTTGATGGTGGTGTCGTACTGAATGCCGGGATCCGCGCACGCCCATGCGGCGTGGCCGATGCTTTCCCACAAATCGCGCGCTTTGATGCGCTTGTGCACTTCGCCGTTGGTGCGCCGCAGCAATTCCCATTCGCCGTCTTGCAGCACGCGTTCCAAGAAGTCGTTGGTGATGCGCACGGTGTTGTTGGAGTTCTGACCCGCGACGGTCATGTAGGCTTCGGAATCCCAATCGGTGTTGAATTCTGGGAATTTGACGTCGGTGTAGCCCTGACGTGCGAATTGGATCACGCGTTGGACGTAGTTTTCCGGGATCATCGCGCGACGTGCGGCCAAGATGGCCTTTTTCAACGCCAGATTTTCCTTCGGATCGAAGCGGTTGTCGTCGTCGCCGTCGCCGCCGCCGTGACATGCCGCCATGACGGCGTTCATGTGCTTGGACACGGTCTTGGAACCGGTAACCAGCGCCGCGACCTTTTGTTCTTCGGTGACTTTCCAGTTAACGAAGTTTTCGATGTCGGGGTGATCGACATCGACCACGACCATTTTGGCCGCGCGCCGGGTGGTGCCGCCGGATTTGATCGCGCCAGCAGCACGGTCGCCGATTTTCAAGAAGCTCATCAGGCCAGACGACTTGCCGCCGCCCGAAAGGGGCTCATTTTCAGCGCGCAGGTTGGAGAAGTTGGTGCCGGTGCCGGAACCGTATTTGAACAGGCGCGCTTCACGCACCCACAAATCCATGATGCCGCCGTCGCCGACCAGATCGTCGCCGATGGACTGAATAAAGCACGCGTGGGGCTGGGGGTGTTCGTAAGACGATTTGGATTTCGTCAGCTTGCCGGTTTTGAAATCCACGTATTGATGACCCTGGGCGGGGCCGTCAATGCCGTAAGCCCAGTGCAGGCCGGTGTTGAACCATTGGGGAGAATTCGGCGCGGCCATCTGCTTGCACAACATATAGCGCATTTCGTCGAAATAGGCCGAGGCGTCTTCTTCGCTGTCGAAGTAGCCACCTTTCCAGCCCCAGTACGCCCACGTGCCGGCCAGACGGTCGAACACTTGCTTGGCGCTGGTTTCACAGATGGAGCGTTTATCCGCGTCGAGCTTTTTCAGGGCCGCTTTGTCGGGTTCCGAACGCCACAGGAATTCAGGCACGTCTTGTTCTTCGACGGGCTTGAGTGCGGCGGGCACACCGGCTTTGCGGAAATACTTTTGTGCGATGACGTCACAGGCCACCTGGGTCCAGGACGCCGGGGCCTCCATATCATCCAGTTGGAACACGATCGAGCCATCCGGATTGCGGATCTCGCTCGCCGTGGAACGGAATTCGATGTTGGCGTAAGGCGATTGCCCTTGTTTGGTGAAGTGACGCTGAATACGCATATGAGCCCAGACCCCAGGTTCTTGTGGTTGCTTACAGTGGTGTACGGATAGGAGATGCGAGGCATCCCCCAACTCCCCCCAAATTGCCCCGAAATGGCCGATTGAAACGGCTCTATGGCTCGACATGGTAGCTTTGCACTACCAAGTGTGTCGCCGGTCACGGTGCGGCACTATATGTAGCTCAAGACGGGTTAACGCTCAATGAATCTTCTTGGTTTCGGACACAAAAAATTGTGCATAAAAGTCTACTGCCCTCTAAATATTGTGGTGTTTCAGTGCATTGCCAAAGGTGAATTATCTTTTGCTTGAGCTAGAATGGTTCTGACTAATCCGTTCCGTCTAGGTGGTTGTCAAAAGCCGCGTGGCGCCTAGGAAAAGCACCGTCAAACCACCATCGGCGGCGAGATTTTTTGTGACTGGGGGACTGTTGCGCTGCTGAAATGACCGGGTGAGAATCGATTACTTTCGATTTTGCTTATATAAAAGAGCGCTTTGCCCGTTCGGCGGTGCGTTCGATCCTCTAGACGAATTGGGGTGCTCATGCGATAAAAGTGCCGCTCGCTCGTATTGGAGATTCCCTCAAACAGGGCAGGGCGCACAGTTTATGTATGTGGAGACGCAGGACCCATGGATATCGGCAGTATCGGCACGCACCTCTACACCATGCTCAGCGGTGAGCAGGTGGGCTCCGACGAATTTGGCAATAAGTACTATCGCAATAAGACCAAGCTCAACGGTCGCGAACGGCGCTGGGTGATTTTTAAAGGCAAAAAAGAAGCCTCGAAAATCCCCCCTGAATGGCATGCCTGGATCCATCACACCTGCGATACGCCACTGTCTGAAGCTGCCGCGCAGCCCGAAGACTGGCAACAGACCCACATGCCGAATTTGACCGGCACCCTCAATGCCTATCGTCCCGCGGGTAGCGATCATCGTGGCGGCAAGCGCGCTTCGAGTACCGGCGATTACGAATCCTGGTCACCCTAAAACGGAAACCTGAGACCATGCGCAACAACGACAATCGCGACACACTTGTGGGCGGACTGGTGATGCTGGTCGTGGCTGCGCTGTTCGTCGTGTCTTATGGCGGCAAAGACCTCAGCGCCCAAGCCAGCGTCGGCAGTTATCCGGTCACGGCGGTGTTCAATCGCGTCGATGGACTGTTTGAAGGCGACGAAGTGCGCTTGGGCGGAATTCGCATCGGCACGGTGGCTGCACAAGAACTGGACGAGCACTTTCGCGCCGTGGTGACGTTGAACATCAATAGCGCCGTTCAGGTGCCGATCGACAGTGCGGCGGCTATTCACACAGATGGATTGTTTGGATCCAAGTTCGTGGTGTTCGAGCCCGGCGTCGAAGACCAAATCCTGAAGGCCGGCGACACCGTTGAATACACCCAGGGTGCGGTGATCGTGGGTGAGCTGTTGGGCTTGATCATTGATGAGGGCAACGCGCGCAAAGAAAAGAACGCCGCTGCTAAATCGGAAAAGAACACCAAAACGCAAGATCTCTCGCCACAAGAACAAGGAAACTGATCATGGGCCGCAATGCGATTGAAACCGTCATGGGCGCCGCTGTCTTGCTGGTGGCTGCGGTGTTTGTGTACTTTGCTTATAACACTGCCCAAATCAAGGCGGTGACGGGTTATGAGGTCTCCGCGCGGTTCTTCAAGATCGGCGGTTTGGGCAAGGGTTCCGACGTGCGCATCAGCGGCATCAAAGTCGGCACCGTGATCTCCAACACGCTTGATCCGGTTACTTTCGACGCCATCGTGACCATGTCTCTTCGTCCGGACATCAAACTGTCCACCGACACCGTGGCGACCATTGCGTCGTCTGGCATGCTGGGTGACAAATACGTGATGCTGTTGCCGGGTGAGGGCAAAGAGCAGCTTGCAGTCGGCGGTGTGATCACCAAAACCAAAGACTTCCGTTCGCTCGAAGATCAAGTCGGCGAAATCATCTTCCTCGCCACCGGTGGCGACGAGGGGCAATAACCGGGGGATCAATAAGACCTTGCAGTTGAACGTATGTTGCAGTGCGAAAAGATGACGGTTGCTATTTACAGGCAATATTCGTAATTAAAGACCTTCCCCAGGTAAATAAAGAGACCGTCTCATGATCAAAGCACAGCAAACATGGAGCCCCGAAACCTATTTGAGGCACGGGGCGTTCGTCTCCCTTTTGGGCGAGCCGGTGGTTCAGGTTCTCGCCCCCAAAGCGGGTGAACGCATTCTCGATTTGGGGTGTGGCGAGGGAATTCTCACCGAAAAAATAATCGAAAGCGGCGCGGATGTGCTGGGCATGGACAACAGCGCTGAGCTGATTGAAGGCGCCCAGCATCGCGGTTTGAAGGTCGTGTGCATGGACGCGCTGGAAATGAAGTTCGACAATGAATTCGATGCGGTGTTTTCCAACGCGGCGCTGCATTGGATGAGCCCGTTGTCGAAAGTGTTTGAAAACGTGTTTCGCGCGCTCAAGCCCGGTGGGCGTTTTGTCGCCGAAATGGGCGGTGCGGGCAACATCCAAACCATCCGCATGGCGCTTTACAACGCGCTGATGCGTCGCGGCATCGATCCCGCAGTTTATGACCCGTGGTCATATTTGGGCGATAGTTCCGCCAAAGTGATGTTGCAACGTGTCGGCTTTGAAACCCGTTCGGTGACGTTGATCCGCCGCCCGACGGATTTACAAGGGGATATCGGACCGTGGTTGGAAACGTTTGCCGGCAGCTTCATGCAGGCGGTGCCCGAAGATCAGCACCCTGCCTTGATCGACGAGGTGCGCGATGCCCTGCAACCGCAACTGTTCGACCCCCACAACAAATGGGTCGCCGATTACGTGCGTTTACGGTTCAAAGCGGTGAAGCCTGGATGATCAAACGCTTGCGGACCGGATTGATGGTGTTCATTGCGCTTATGGGGGCGCATACGGCTATGGCCGAACCCTATCAAACCGCCGTTCTGCAAGGCCTGGACAAAGTCACCGCGCGGGTCACCACGTTGGAAGCGAACCTCGGTGACGTGGTGCGGTTTGGTACCTTGGAAATAATCGTGCGCACCTGCGACAAGCGCCCACCCGAAGAAACGCCTGAAAGCGCTGCGTTCCTCGACGTGTGGGAAGTGCGTCCGGGCGAAGCGGCATTGGGCCTGTTTCGCGGCTGGATGTTCGCTTCAAGCCCCGGTCTGAATGCTTTGGAGCATCCGGTCTACGACGTGTGGCTCAAAGACTGTGCGAACAAGCTTTCGATTTCCGAAGACAGTTCCGCAGCCGAAGGTTCCGTGGGGAACTGAGCATCGACGGTGAAGGCCCGTTCCAAGCGGTCGAGGTATTCCTGACCGGCGATTTCAACGCCGCCCATGGTGCTCAGGTGCTCGGTGATGAACTGGGTGTCGAGCAAGCTGTATCCACCCATGCGCAGCCTTGCAACCAGATGCACCAGCGCCACCTTTGATGCGTTGGTGCGGGTCGAAAACATGCTTTCGCCCATGAACGCACCTTTGAGGCTGATGCCGTAAAGTCCCCCCACAAGCTCCCTGCCATCGGGCCCGTCTTGCCAGCATTCGACCGAATGGGCCAGGCCGATGTGGTGCATTTCGACAAATGCGCGAATGATTTCGTCGTTGATCCAGGTACCCAGTTGTCCGTCTTGACCGGGGCGGGGGCGGGCGCAGGCTTCGATGACGTCAGCGAAGGCTTGATCGGTGGTGACCTCGAACTCGCCCCGGTGCAGCACTTTGCGCAGCGATTTTGAGATGTGCAGCCCGCCCAGCGGCAACACGCCGCGCATTTCCGGATCTACCCAAAAAATGGTCGGATCGTCGCGCGCTTCGGACATCGGAAACACCCCGGCGGCATAGGCGCGGACGAGGATTTCAGGCGTCAGTTTGTGCGGTCCGGGAATCGGGCGAGCAGCCATATGGGCAGGGGTCCGTGAGTGAATATACGCTAGGTCTGCACCCAATATAGGCGCGCTGCGGGCGCATTTCACCCACGATGTGTCTTCAAGGAGTATTTGCGCTGTGAGCACGCACAGTGATAGCCTTAAAGGCAGCAAATGATAATGACAAGGAGCGCGGCATTATGCCCCAATTGGTCCGGTTTTTGTTGGTTCACGCCGCGATTGGTTTCGGCCTAGCGTTTGTCTTTGTCGGGATGTTGGTGGCGTTCGATACCGGCGGTTTGCGCACCTTGATGATGAGCTCCGACATCGGATTTGTCGCGTTTTTACTGTTGGTGTTTTTGAACGGCTTGACGTTCGGCAGCGTTCAGATCGGCGTGGCGGTGATGCTGCTGGGTGAAGAAGATGGCGACCACCCAAGTGGTGGGGATCGCTTTTGGAACCGGACCTGGGCCCACATTCGCGCGTGGCTGGCGCCACCGCCCAAACGCGCTGTGGTCACCATCTCTCCAAAGCATCGTTGAGCGGTTTTTATCGCGTCAGTTGGCGGATGCCAGAACCATGTCGCCGAGAAAGAACATCCAGCTCAGCATCACCGCGCCGATAATGATGAACAGCAAAGGCAAGTTGTCCGTTCCCAGACTCCAAATAAAGGCAGCGACTTTCGACATTCTTTTTCTCCTTGAGGGATGTTTTGAAAGGCGGGGAGGCGCGCGGAAAATCTCATATATTAGAGAAATGTCAATTACATTTATCGGGCCAAACCTCCCGCGATAAAATGTTGATTTAACCTCACTTTTTGGTGGTGGTTTTCTTTGTTGAGCACATAAAAAAGCCCCTGATCCATGTGGATGCAGGGGCTTGATGTTTTTGAGGTCGAAGGGGGTTTTAAACCTCGTCTTCTTCCATAAAGTGTTCGAGCCAATGGATGTCGTAATCGCCATTGACGATGTCCGGCGCGTTGACCAAGCGCTGATGCAGCGGGATGGTCGTTTTCAGCCCGTCGATCACGTATTCCGACAATGCGCGGCGCAGGCGCATCAGGCATTCATTGCGCGTGGTGCCGTGTACGATCAGCTTGGCGACCATTGAATCGTAGTAAGGCGGCACGCTGTAACCGGTGTAGAGGCCAGAATCGACACGCACGCCCAGACCGCCCGGCGCATGATAGATGCCGACCTTGCCGGGACACGGCATAAAGGTCACGGGATCTTCTGCGTTGATGCGACATTCGATGGAATGACCAATAAAGGGGATGTCTTCTTGGGTGTAGCCCAACGGCGCACCGGCGGCGATGCGGATCATTTCGCGCACCAGATCCAGGCGCGTGATCATTTCCGTCACGGGATGCTCAACCTGCAAGCGGGTGTTCATTTCGATGAAAAAGAACTCACCGTCTTCATACAAGAACTCGATGGTGCCCGCCGAGCGGTAACCGATTTTCTTCACCGCATCGGCGGCAATTTTGCCGATCTTTTCGCGCTGTTCTTTGTTCAGTGCGGGCGATGGAGCTTCTTCCAAGACCTTCTGGTGGCGGCGTTGCAACGAACAATCGCGCTCGCCCAGGTGGACCACGTTGCCGTAGTGGTCTGCCAGTACCTGAATTTCGATGTGGCGCGGTTTGGTAAGATACTTTTCGATATAGACTTCGCCGTTGCCGAACGCGCTTTCCGCTTCGGCCCGCGCGGAGCGATAAGCCAGTTCCAGATCGGCCGCCGTGGGCGCCATCTTCATACCGCGACCGCCGCCGCCAGCGGTGGCTTTGATGATCACGGGATAGCCCATGTCTTCACAAATTTTGACGGCTTCTTCGTACGTGTCAACGCCGCCGTCCGATCCAGGCACAACCGGGATGCCGGCCTTCATCACCGCATCTTTGGCGGCGATCTTGTCGCCCATCAAGGTGATGTGTTCGGCGGTGGGGCCGATGAAGACAAAACCGTGCTCTTCGACCATCGAGGCGAAGTGAGCGTTTTCTGATAAAAAGCCGTAACCGGGGTGGATCGCGTCCGCGCCGGAGATCTGTGCGGCGGACAAAATCGCGGCGATGTTGAGGTAGCTGTCTTTGGCCGCCGGCGGGCCGATGCACACGGCTTCGTCAGCCAAGCGCACGTGCATGGCGCTCTCGTCGGCGGTGGAGTGTACGGCGACGGTGCGGATGCCCATTTCGTGGCACGCGCGCAAAATGCGGAGTGCGATTTCACCTCGGTTGGCGATGAGAACCTTGTCGAACATGGATGCGTTGCCTCGCCGCTTATTCGATGATCATAAGGGGTTCGCCGAATTCGACCGGAGATCCGCTTTCGACCAAAAGATTTTTCACCGTGCCGCTGCGCGGTGCTTTGATCTGGTTGAAAACCTTCATGGCTTCGATCAGCAGCACCACTTGACCTTCCGTTACTGTGTCGCCGACGTTGACGAAGGCGGCAGCGCCAGGCTCGGCGGCAGTGTAAGCCACGCCCACCATCGGCGAGGTCACCACGCCGGGATGATCGGCATGAGACGCCGGGGCGGCTTCTGCAGCAGGTGCGGCAGCGACAGGGGCTGCAGCCGGGGCCGCAGCAGCGACAACGGCGCCGCCACGGGCGACGCGAACGGTGAAATCATCTTGTCCGATTTCAATTTCAGTCAGGCCGGTGTCGTCCATCAGGCCGGCGAGTTTGCGGATCAGGTCGTCATCGACGTCGATTTTTTTGCTCATGAGCTATTTATCTCACTTCTTGGTCAGCATGCGTGCAGCCGATTCCAACGCCATCTCGTAACCGAAGCCGCCAAAGCCGCAAATCATGCCTTGGGCTACTTTGGAAACATAGGAGTGATGGCGAAATTCCTCGCGCTGATGAATATTGGATAGGTGGACTTCGATCACCGGCAGGCTGACGGCTTTCAGCGCGTCCAGCAACGCCACCGAGGTGTGCGTATAAGCGCCTGCGTTGACGATCAACAGGTCGTGCCTGTCGCGGGCTTGTTGAACCCAATCGACCAGCTGGCCTTCGGCGTTGGTTTGGCGAAATTCGATCTCCAGTCCTAGCCCCTCTGCGCGCGCGCGACAACCCGCCTCGATGCTCGCCAGCGTTTCAGCGCCGTAAACATCGGGTTCTCGCGTTCCCAGAAGGTTGAGGTTCGGTCCATTGAGAACCAAGACCTTGCCTGACATGTTTGAATTCCCCCCGCGAATTTCCACGGTTCAAAGAGAGTGAACGCCTTAAATTAGACGACAATCCCTTAAGAATGTATGCGCGGTTTATAGCACGCACAATCGCTTGTGGAATAGCGTCTTTGGCCTATGTTACAACGCAGAACACTAAAGCACCGCCAATATGGCGACATTATGGGTTAAAAACGGAAGGGCATAGGGGCATGCGTCTCACCATCAACGGCGAATCCCAGGATTTTGAAGCGTCACTCACGGTTAACGAGCTGTTGAGCCGAATCGGTCTCGACCCCGCCAACGTCGCGGTCGAGCGCAATTTGGAGATCGTGCCCAAGTCCACTTACGCCGAAACCCCCTTGGGCGACGGCGATAAGCTGGAAATTGTCCACTTCATCGGCGGCGGTGCGCCCGATAATGACAATCCGTGCCACGACCCCAACACCAAAGGCGATTGCTTTGAGGTCGCGGGCGAACAGTACTGGTCGCGCCTTTTGGTCGGCACCGGCAAATACAAAGATTTCGAAGAAACCAAAAAAGCCATCGAGGCTTCGGGCGCGGAAATCGTCACGGTTGCGGTGCGGCGCGTCAACGTCTCCAACCCCAAAGAGCCGATGTTGACCGATTACGTCGATCCCAAGACCTATACATATTTGCCCAACACCGCGTTTTGTTACACGGCGGACGAAGCGGTGCGCACCTTGCGTTTGGCGCGCGAAGCGGGCGGCTGGGACTTGGTCAAACTGGAGGTTTTGGGCGATCAAAAAACGCTCTATCCCAACATGCCCGAGACCCTGAAGGCAGCTGAGACCTTGGTCAAAGAAGGCTTTAAGGTGATGGTCTACTGCGCCGACGATCCTATCCAGGCGAAAGTTCTCGAAGACATGGGCTGCGTCGCGATCATGCCGCTGGCCGCGCCCATCGGGTCCGGCCTAGGCGTGCAAAATCCGGTCGGCATCCGCATGATCATCGAACAGGCCAATGTGCCGGTGTTGGTCGATGCCGGTGTCGGCACCGCGTCCGACGCGGCGGTGGCGATGGAACTGGGCTGCGACGGCGTGCTGATGAACACCGCCATCGCCGAAGCCAAAGACCCCATCAAAATGGCCCGCGCCATGAAAATGGCGGTCGAAGCGGGCCGCCTGGCGTATCTAGCCGGTCGCATGCCGAAAAAAATGTATGCTGATCCAAGCTCGCCGCTGGCGGGACTGATTTAAAGGTTTTAAGCATGAGCCTAGAACTGTGGTCGTCCTTTGTTGTGTTGGCGTTGGTTGCGGTGTTCTCGCCGGGACCGGCGGTATTGCTTGCGGTGACGCATAGCGCCCAGTTTGGCGTGCGCCGAGCGGTGTTTCCGATTTTGGGCAACATCACCGGGTTGGCGATTTTGGTGGGGCTCACCGCGTATGGTCTGGGTTCGGTGCTTGAAGGCTCGTCGCAGTGGTTTTTAGGCCTACGCATCGCCGGTGGGTTATATCTGATCTATCTGGGCATCAAGTTGTTGCGCGCCAAGTCGTTCGATCTGAGCAACGCACAAATGCTGAGCGTTCAGCCATCAAGGCGCAAAAGCTATTTGCAAGGCGTGATGGTGGCGCTGAGCAATCCCAAAGCGATCTTGTTTATCGGTGCGTTGTTCCCGCAATTTATCGACCTGACGCAGCCGCTGTGGACCCAGTTGGGTATCATGGGGCTGACCTTGATGAGCATGTCGTTTGGCGGGCTGATCCTGTGGGCGGCGCTGTCGGGTGCGTTGATCGCCAAGGGTCGCAAAGCGCTTTACGGCAAAATCAACAAAGTCAGCGGCGCCCTGTTCATCGCCTTTGGCGCGGCGCTTGCGGCGGGCAGCCGCTAAAGGTTTTCCCCAGTAGATTTGCAAAAGGCCGGAGTTTTCTCCGGCCTTTATTATGCGTTGCGTAGAGGCTCACCCCTCGGCGCGCTCGATCATGCCCGCAGCGCTTTTCAGCGCGCCATCAATCAGCTCAAGACCTAATAATCGCGCTTGGTCCACTGGGCCGGGCAACGACAGATTCTGCGCCAGCTCACGACGAAAACCGAAACGCCGGTAATACGGCCCGTCACCGACCAAGATCACCGCGTCCCAGCCCAAATCCTTGGCTTTTTGTAGGCTTGTGGTCATCAAAGCGCTGCCGATGCCGCAGCCTTGGTGATCGGGATGGATGGCGATGGGCCCCAGCAGCAGCGCCGATGCAACGCCGGGGATATTCACCGGCCAATAGCGGATGGTGCCCAGCAGATGCACGCCGTCCATCACCACCAAGCTCAACGCCTCAACTGGGTCCACGCCGTCACGCAGTCGGTAAGTGGTTTTGCGCAGGCGGTCCGGACCGAACGCGAGGTCCGCCAATGCTTCAATGGCGATGGCATGTTCCGGCTGTTCCGCTGTCACGGGGACGTGCGGGAGCTGGGAGCGCTGGGGCGGGTGGCGTTCTTGCATGACTTAACCCCTAACACACTTTCATCGTTAAATGCACACAGCTTCAAGAGGCTTAAAGCCGTTGAAGCTCACCGCCGAATAGGTGGTGGTGTAGGCCCCGGTGGACAAAATCAACACCTTGTCGCCTTCCTTCAGGTCCAGCGGCAATTCGTATTCTGTGAATTCGTACATGATGTCGGCGGAATCGCACGTCGGCCCCGCCAGCACCACGGGGCCGGTTTCGCCGCCGTTGTGAGGGGGCAACAGGCGGTATTTGATTGCTTCGTCCATGGTTTCGGCGAGACCCGAGAACTTGCCGATGTCAAGATAGACCCAGCGATTGTCTTCATAGACGCTCTTTTTCGATACCAGCACCACTTCGGCCTGGATCACGCCCGCGTCGCCCACCAGCGAACGGCCCGGTTCAAGAATGATTTCCGGCAGATCTGCACCGAAATAAAACTCCAGGGCGAACATGATTTTTTCGGCGTAGTCTTCAAGTGAATGCACAGCAGTGCGATAGCGCGACGGGAACCCGCCGCCCATATCGATCAGCTTTAGGGTCACGTCGCGCGCTTTGGCTTGCTCGAACAATTCGGCGACCTTGGCGATGGCGGGGCCCCAGCGATCTAAATTGGTCTGTTGAGAGCCAACATGAAACGATACGCCGTGGGCGTCGAGACCCAATTCTTGAGCCTGCACCAGCAATTCTAGCGCCATTTCTGGGGTGCAACCGAATTTGCGCGACAGCGGCCATTCGGCGCCGCCGCTTTCCACCAGGATGCGGCAATAGACTTTGGAGCCCGGCGCGCTTTGGGCGATTTTAAGCAGCTCGTTTTCGCTGTCGAAGGCGAATAGGCGAATGCCCTTCTCATAGGCGTAAGCGATGTCGGCTTGCTTTTTGATGGTGTTGCCATACGAAATGCGTGACGGCGCAATACCAAGATCGAGACACAGATCGAACTCGCCGGGGCTAGCGGTGTCGAAACTGGACCCCAGATCGGCCAAACGGAGCAGAATTTCTTCCGCCGGGTTGGCTTTGACAGCGTAGTAGACGTTGGCCAAGGGTAGGGCCTGGGTCATGGTCATATAGTTGTGTTCGACCACGTTCACGTCCACAATCAGGCACGGCGAGGGTAGCTCGTTTGCGGCGATAAAGTCCGCGATGCGCGGTGGCAGGTCGCCTTGTTCGGCAGGAATCCGGAGGCTTTCGGAAGGATCTTGCGCTTCAGAGCATGGATTGTTATCGGAAATATCACGTCGAAATCGGGCGTTGTCGCCCAGGTCGGTTGCAAACATCGTTACACCCCTTTTAGACCCGGCCTCGGCCAGCGTTGTCAAAAAAGGACGCGTTCGTCGTTGCGTAAACCACGATGGGCCAGGGGCACGTGCGTGTGCGTCTATGGGCGGTGAGTTAATCCCCTTGTACGTTGATTGCAATAGAAAAAAACCGTTCAGAATAGATTGTTTTGAGCTGTTTTTGATTTAAAGCAGGGTGCTTTCGAAAAGGGCAGTTTTGTTCAGTTGTGAGCGTGTCGAATGAGGGAAGTGTCAAAAATAGAAAACGGGTTCTGGGGACTGAAATTGGGGTAATCGCGCGATGAGGGCTCAGTGTTTGCTCAGTTCGTCCGTATGAATGATTGAGAAAGTGCGCTAACTTTGCTACCCAGTGCTCAACCGGAAACGCAAAAATGCGTCCGGAAGCTCAAGAGGGATTGCTTATGGGGACCGAGACATCTTCCAATGCGGAAGGGCGCCCGGTCGTTGTGCTGCCGGAAACGATTCTGGATGGCATCAGCGGCATTGAACGCGCAATTAGCCAACAAACCGATTGGTTCAAGAAATGGCACGACCGGGTTGTGGTCAATCACGACACGGCAGCCTTTACGGTGGACGGCGTCGCCGACATCCCGCTGGGCAAGTGGTACCAGAGCGATGCGTCGAAGGCATTTCGCAACAATCCAGGCTTTATTATTTTAGGCGAACGCCTTGAAGAACTGGTCACGCAGGTTCAGGTTTTTTTGACCGACCGACCCGATGGCGAACCCCATCCCGTTGACGATTACACCCAGTTCATGAACACGCTTCTGGATTTGAACGATCTGGTCCAGCATCTGCAAAATGATGCGTGGCGTGGTTTGACCAAAATGGATCCGCTGACAGGGGTGCGCAATCGTCACGATATGATGGTTGAGTTGGACATCGAACGCGAACGCGCGCGGCGCACCAATATCGCGTGTTCGGTGGCGATGGTCGATTTGGATCATTTCAAGACCATCAACGATACATATGGCCACGTCGTCGGCGACATGGTTCTGCGCCATGTCTCAGGTCTGATTGGCGACCAGTTGCGCCCCTACGACATGGTTTATCGCTATGGCGGGGAGGAGTTTTTGCTGTGTCTGCCCAACACCGACTTGGATACCGCCGTTATGGTGTTGGAGCGCTTGCGCGAGAAACTTGAGCAATCCGCCATGCCTTACGGGCCGAGCGGTAAAGAGCTCTGCGTCACGGCGTCGTTCGGCGTCGCGGAAGTCGATACGGTCGAACACATCGTCAAAACCATCGAGCGCGCCGATATGGCGCTTTACGACGTCAAACAACATGGGCGTGACGGCGTTAAGGCTTGGAAACCCGACTAACCGCAATTTGAAACAAAGACTCAGTCTTCGGATGTGCCGGGTTCAGATGCGCTGGGGGCGTCCGTTTTAGGCGCAGCTTTCTTACGCGGGGCCCGTTTTTTCGGCGCGGCCTTTTTCGGTTCGGCTTTCTTTTCGTCCTTCGCCGCAGGTGCTTCGTCCTTAGATACGAGCGTATCTGGCGCGCGCATCAGGAAGGCCGGCATGTGGCCGTCGCAAATCTCGTTGTGGATTTCACGTACGGGGCTGCGATCACGCCCACCCCGGTCTCGACCACCGCGTTCACGTCCGCCACGATCTTGACCATTACGATCTTGACCATTGCGACCACCGCGTCCACGTCCGCCGCGCTCTTTACGCTCTGGGCGGGCTTCGCGTTGCGGGGCTTCGGCAGGCTTATCATCGACTTTTGCCGCTTGCTCGGTGGGCTGCTCGGCCGGTTGTGCCGCCGGTTGTTGAGCCTGTTGAACAGGGACAGCTTGCACGGGAGCGGCTTCGCTTGCGGCTTGTGCCGGAGCCGATGCTTGTACCGATGCCGGGCTGCCGGCGTCTTTATTCGGCGCAGGTTTGCGATCACGGCCACCGCGACCACCACGTTCGCCGCCACGTTCACTGCCGCGTCCACCACTCCGACCACCGCGACCGCCGCGACCGTCATCTTCGCTCAGTTCGGCTGCTGCGAAACCGTCCATGCTCAGGCGCGGAATTTCCTTGCCGACGAGCCTTTCGATGGCGGCGACGAATTTACCGTCTTCGGGCAGGGCGATGGAATAGGCATGGCCTTCCTTGCCCGCACGCCCGGTGCGACCGATACGGTGGACGTAATCTTCGGCGTTGATGGGGATATCATAGTTGAACACGTGGCTCAGGTTTGGAACGTCCAAACCGCGTGCGGCGACGTCGGAACAGACCAAAATGTTGAAGTCTTTGTTTTTGAAACCGGCGAGCATTTCGGTGCGCGCGGGCTGGCTCATATCGCCATGCAGCTGGCCGACCGAGTAGCCGCGCTTGGACAGGGATTTGTAGACCGCCGCGACATCCGTTTTACGGTTGCAGAAAACGATCGCGTCGCTGACGGCTTCGTGGTCGATCATTTCGCGCAGCACGTCGCGTTTGAGTTTTTTCTTGCCGTCCATACCGCGGTGTTCGCTGGTGGGGCGCACGATGGCGAGGCCCTGGGTCACCGTCGCAGCCGCAGATGCGGGGGCGGAAACTGAGATTTCCTTGGGGTTTTGCAAGAACTTGTCGGCCAAGCGTTTGATTTCCGGTGCCATGGTGGCGGAAAAGAACAACGTCTGGCGCAGCGGCGGCAGCATCGCGACGATCTTTTCGATGTCGGGGATAAAGCCCATATCAAGCATGCGATCAGCCTCATCGATGACGAGGATTTTGACGTCGCGCATGATCAGGTGGCCGCGTTCGAACATGTCGAGCAGACGACCCGGGGTCGCGATCAGCACGTCCGCGCCCGCGTCCAAAATTTTGATCTGGGCTTTCATGTCGGTGCCGCCAATGAGCAGCGCCTTATTGAGCTTGCTGTACTTACCGTACTTGTCGAAGTTTTCCGCAACCTGAGTGGCCAGTTCGCGGGTCGGTTCCAAGATCAAGGAACGCGGCATGCGCATCTTCGCTCGACCATGGGACAAGATGTCGATCATCGGCAGCGTGAACGACGCCGTTTTACCCGTACCTGTTTGGGCGCAGCCCAAGATATCGCGACCCATCAAAACCGTCGGGATGGCTTTTTCCTGAATAGGGGTGGGGGTGTCGTAGCCTGAATCGGTTACGGCTTTCAGTACGTGTTCGCTCAGTCCGGTGTCGGCAAAACTCATGGGGCTTAGGTGTGCTTTCTCAAAATTGCGTTACGTCAGTGTGGATGCTTCTCACACACGACGCCCAAGCTCTGTTGCCTGGGGCTCGGTTCTTCTCCGCTCGGGAGGCGCGATAAACAACACGTTCTTGCCCGTATGTCAACGTTAAGCAGGGCTAAACCAAGGCTTGGCGCGTTTGTGAACGGCGCTCTGGAGCTTGTGCATGTTGCATTGCACACCCGCCGTTGGGCGGGTAACGTGGGGGAACATCTGAAACCAATGAGGATCCAAGCCCGTGCTGATCGATGCAGCGACTTCTTGTCTTTTGGTGATCGACATCCAAAGCAAGCTCAATCCGGTGATGTTCGACCCCGCCCGCGCGCCCAAAGGGGCTGCAAAATTGATGCTTGGCGCGGATATTTTGGGCGTGCCCACCGTGGTTACGGAGCAATATTCAAAAGGCGTCGGCCCCACCGTGGACGATTTGCAAGATTTCATGCCCGCAGATAGCCCGATGGAAAAGAACACCTTTTCGTGTGTGGCCGATGACGCCTTTATGACGCGGTTTCGCGCACTGGGAAAAAAACAGGCGGTGATCGCGGGTATCGAAGCGCACGTCTGCGTGCTGCAAACGGCCTTGCAGCTGCTGGGTGAGGGCGTTGACGTGTACGTGGTCGAAGACGCCACGGCGTCGCGCACGCTGGAAAATCATCGCGCCGGGCTAGAGCGCATCCGCCAAGAGGGCGGACGCATCGTGACCGTGGAAATGGTCCTGTTCGAATGGCTCAAACGATCAGGCACACCCGAATTCAAGCAAATCAGCCAACTGATTAAATGAGGATGATGATATGAGCGCGAGACCGACCCTGATCCTCATTCCCGGGTTGCTGTGCGACGCGGCGCTGTGGGCGCATCAAGTTGTGGCGTTGTCCGACATCGCCGATGTGCAGGTTGCCGATATCGCCGACGAAATCAGTATGGAGGATTTGGCGCGTTCGGTTTTGGCGCACGCCCCCGATAGCTTCGCGCTGGCCGGGCTCAGCATGGGCGGATATGTGGCTCAAGAAATCATGCGCCAAGACCCGAACCGGGTGACACGCTTGGGGCTTTTGGACACCAACGCGCGCGCCGACTTGCCGGAACAATCGACCATGCGCAAGGCGCTGATGGCCGAAGCCGAAGCGGGACACTTCGACGACATCGCGCCCAAGCTTTTGCCCAAGCTGGTGAACGCGGAACACGCCCAAAACCCGGTTATCGCCAATACAGTCCTGCAGATGGCCGAACGGATCGGCGTGGATGGGTTTCACAATCAGCAAACCGCGATTTTGAACCGTATCGACGGTCGTGCGGATTTGGCCAGAATAGATTGCCCGACGTTGGTGTTGTGCGGCGCGGACGACATCATGACGCCGCCTGCGGTGCATCAGGAAATGGTCGATGGCATTGGCGCCACCGCAAACTTGGTGGTGGTCCCGGACAGCGGCCACCTCAGCCCGTTGGAACAGCCTGATGCGGTAACGGCGGCAATGCGGACGTGGTTGAGTTAAAAAAATGGCGATTATCATTCCCTTTCACGGCGTCACGCCGAACATCGATGAAGGCGCTTTTGTCGCACAAACGGCGGTGATCACCGGCGACGTCGCAATCGGCGCGGACAGCGGCATCTGGTATGGCTGCGTTCTGCGCGGCGACGTCAATTCCATTCGCATCGGCGCAGGCGTGAATATTCAAGACGGCACGGTGGTGCATGTCTCGCGGCCGTGTCCGACCGTGATCGGTGATCGCGTGAGCATCGGCCACATGGCGTTAATTCACGCCTGCACCTTGGAAAACGACAGCTTTGTCGGTATGAAGGCCTGCGTCATGGACGGCGCGGTGGTCGAAGCGGGCGCGCTGGTCGCCGCCGGTTCGTTGGTGACGCCGGGCAAACGTGTGCCAGCAGGGCAAATGTGGGCAGGGTCGCCCGCGCGCTATGTGCGCGATGTGAACGACAAAGACCGCGAGATGATGAATTATGTGCAGCCGAATTACGTCATCTTGGCGCGCGAATACAAGGCGACGGAAAGTGAGACGTGATGGCTGACGATAGCAACGCTTCGATGCAAACGTTTGTGGCTGATGTGTTGGCGGGCAAGACCCGCGCCATTGCGCGCGCTATGTCCATCGCCGAAGGCCGCAGTGTGGACGCCGAAACGCTGATGGCGCAGATCCATCGCCATGCCGGGCGTGCGCATGTTGTGGGCCTGACAGGCGTTCCCGGCAGCGGCAAGTCGACTTTGGTGGCGGCGTTGACGCGTGAATTTCGCAAAGTGGGCAAAACCGTGGGCATTGTCGCCATCGATCCAAGCAGCCCATTTTCCGGCGGTGCGATCTTGGGCGACCGGGTGCGCATGACCGGGTTCGCCGAAGACGAGGGAGTGTTCATTCGCTCCATGGCGACGCGCGGCGCGCTGGGCGGGTTGGCGCGGGCATCGCTCGACACTGTCGATGTGTTGGACGCGGCGGGCTTTGATGTGGTGCTGATCGAAACGGTCGGCGTGGGCCAGGATGAAGTCGATATCGTACAAGCCGCGCACACCGTGATCGTGGTCTCCGCACCGGGCTTGGGCGATGAAATTCAAGCCATCAAGGCAGGCGTATTGGAAATCGCCGATATTCATGTGGTCAGCAAATCCGACAAGCCCGATGCGCCGCGCACCATTCAAGATCTCAACGGCATGTTGCACTTAGGCCGTCCGGGCAAGGGCGATAAAGCGTGGGCGATCCCCGTGGTTCCGACCAGCGCCGAAACCGGCGAGGGCGTGGTCGAGCTTGCAGACCAGATCGCCGCGCATTATGAGCACCTGGAAAGCAGTGGCGAGATGGACGTGCGCAAACGCCAGATTTTGCAAATGCGCATCATCAAGACGGCGGAAGATATTTTGCGTGAGCGTCTGTTGCAAGAACGCGAAGGCAAGCTGCAAGGTTTGTTGGACAGCGCTTACAACCGCGATATAGATGTACGCGCCGCCGCACGCGATTTGCTGGATGCGACGACCGGAAAGGACACGCCCAATCATGAGTGACGAACTGGAAAGCCGTATCCAGGCGCTGGAAGAAATGCTCGCCCACCGTGACGGCGAAGTGCAGGACCTGTCCGACATGGTCAACCAGCAGTGGAAGCGCATAGAAAAGCTGGAACGCGATATCGAGCGCACCAAGGACCGTATCATCACCTTGGAAGACGAGGTCGGCGATGGTCCCGAAGCCAGTCAAAAACCCCCGCATTGGTAAGCCCCAAAGGAAAGACGTACATATGAAAACCAGAGCTTTACGCTGCATGGCGGCCTTTGTTTGCGCCGCCACCGTATCTTTTCCCGTCCTGGCGGGATACGCGGAGGGCTTTCAAACCCCTTACCACGACATTGGCAATCCCAAAGACCAGTGGTGGGATGACGCCTGGTGGGACAGTGGGCAGTTGCCCGCTGCGCAAAACCACAAAGTGATTGAGCGCTCTGTCAGCTACCGAAACGGCGACGTTGAAGTGCCCGCGATGGTGCTGCGTCCCGACGATGATAAGCAATACCCGGCGGTGTTGTTTCAACACGGTCGCGCCGGGTGGACAGACTTGATTCAGCGTCACGCGCGGCGCGTGGCGGCGCGCGGTTTCGTGGTCCTAGCCCCGGACGTTTACGCAGCGCGCTTTATCGGTCGCCCCATCGAACACGACTATGCGACCGAAGGCGACGTCAACGCCGGTGTCGATTACCTGTTGTCGTTGCCAGACGTATCGACCAAGCGCGCCTGTTTTTACAGCCATACCCGCGGCGGGTATTACACGCTCAAAGTCGCGGTGACGCACAAACGTCAAGATGATGCGGCGGCGTGCTACGTGTCGTATTACCCGCACTTGCAAGACCCCAACGCGCCGGAGCCGGAACAGGTCTATCGTTACGCTAAGGAAGCGGACTCGCTGAACATTCCAGCGATGATTTTTATCGGCGAGCATGAGCAATATCAGCGCAAGCGTTCTATCGAGACGGCGGTGAAGGCGATGTTGGACCGCAAGCACGACGCCACCTTGATCACTTATCCAGGCGTTGGCCGCGCGTTCGATTTTCGTCCCGTCAACGTGCGCACGTTCGCCGATGACTTGGCGGCAAAGGATGCGGTTGCTCGTGCTGCTGGTTTCATGCGCAAGCATTTGAACGCATTTGTAAAATAACAAACAAACTTTACATTTCAGCCTCGCTGGCGTTGACGTCGTGCAAGCTGAACGGGATACTTAATGACGGACAATGAGCTCAAGAGGTCACTTTAGATATTAAACGTTTCGATGTGAGGGGTGAGACGGGGATGGCGCCAAGGATACCAGTGCGTAAAAGCATTGGCGTCAGGATCTTTATGTTGATCTTGGCGGTGGTTGTTCCTTTGGCTGGGTTTGATTTTTATAACAGCTCTAAAGAAAAGAAGCGTTGGACCCAAGAGATCACCCAGGACCTCAATGCGGCCACGCGTGAGGCTGCGAACAAGATCAGCGATCTGATCAATGCGTCCGAAGATTTGTTGACGGGGCTGCTCGCAACCGAACGGGTCAGCGACCACAATTTATTTTCATGCACGCGGGTGCTGCGCAACGTCGCAGCCCAGTTTCCCAAGTACACCAATTTTTCGGTGGTCAACGCCGACAAATTCATCGTGTGCAGTTCGGGCACATTGCTCAAACCGAAAAATGTCAGCGGCTCATCCAACATCATTCAAGCGTTCAAGACTAAAGCATTCGCCATCAGTCCTTTTAAATTCGGCGTGCTCACCGGCAAGCCGGTGTTGGTCTTTTCCAAGCCGATGCTCGGTGCGGACGGCGAAGTCGTGGGCACCATTAACAACGGCCTCAGTTTGACGTGGTTGAGTGATTTTTTGTCGGGGATCTCGCATATCGAAGGCCAACGCATGGTGGTGTTCGACGGCCATGGTCGGGTGATGGCCGGGCACCCTCAAGCGCTGTTTCAGATCGGCTCCTCTGTCTTTGAAACGGAACTGGGCCGCGCGGTGATCGGCAAAGCGGATGGCTCGGTGCAGTTCATCGACGAAAACGGCAATGACATGTTGGCCAACGTCTCGACAATTCCGCGTATCCCCGGGGGGGCGTATATTGTCGCTTTCGCGCCGCTGGCACCGTTGCTTGCTCAAACCAGAAGCGATCTGTTTGTACATCTCTCGCTTTTGTTGACCTTGGCGGCGGCTTCGCTGTTGCTGGGGTGGGCGGGGGTTCGGGTTTTGGTGCTCGACCCGATCGATAAGCTCACCGTGTTGGCGGGCAAAGTGGAAGATGGCGACCTTACGGCGCGATCTGAACTTGCCTATCACACCGGCGACCTGGGAACCTTAGCGCTGGCTTATGATCGCATGATCGAAGCCTTGGATGCGCGCACAAGCGCGTTGCGCGACAGCGAAGAACATTACCGTGAATTGGTGGAAAGCGAAGAACAGCTGATCCATCGTTTTCTGCCTGACACCACGGAAGTATTCGTCAACCAGGCTTTAGCCGACTTTTTTGGCGGTGCCCCGGAACAATGGGTGGGGCAAAAGTGGATCGACCGCGTCAACGTCCTGGATCGCGAAACGGTTATCGGGGTTCTCAACAACTGCACCCCAGACAAGCCTGCGAACGTTTTTGAGCACATGGCCAAAAATGTTGCAGGCGAAGAACGTTGGTTGCGGTGGAACAACAGGGCCTTTTTCGACGCCCAAGGACAGTTGACGCATTTTCAGGCCGTGGCCGTCGATTTGACCGACCGCAAGAAGGTCGAGCATAGCCTTGAACTGGCGATGATGGATGCCCGCGCCGCCAATCGGGCGAAATCGAACTTCCTCGCCAACATGAGCCATGAATTGCGCACGCCGTTGAATTCGATCATCGGCTTTTCCGAGATGATGTCGTCGGGGGTGATGGGCAAGCTGCCGGAAAAATACGAAGAGTATTCGCATTTCATCAGCTCCAGCGGTCATCATCTGCTGAATATCATCAACGATATCCTCGATTTGTCGAAGATCGAAGCGGGCATGTTGCAGCTTGAAGAGGAAGAGGTTCACCTTGAAAGTGAAGTGATGGAAGTCTTATCCATGCTCCAAGATCAGGCTTTCAAAAATGATAATGAGCTGCACAACAAACTTGAAATCGATGGAATATATATTGTGCGCGCTGATCGCATGCGCATCAAGCAGGTCTTGCTTAACATTGTCAGCAACGCCGTTAAATTCACTCATGGCGGGGTGGTTCAGGCAGAGGCCCGCTTGGTTGATGGCGCGATTGAGCTGACGATCACCGACAGCGGCATTGGCATGACCCAGCGCGACATCAAGATCGCATTGCGGCCCTTTGGTCAAGTCGATGGTCAACACTTGAACAAGCGTTACGAAGGTACCGGCTTAGGTCTGCCATTGGCGGAGCAATTGATGGAAATGCACGGCGGCAAACTTGTCATCGACAGCACGCCGGGCAAGGGTACATCGATATCGATGCTGTTCCCGTCTGAGCGCACAGTGAGCAGCTGAGTTAATCGCGCAGGTTATCTTTGAACGGAATGGTGTTGAGATAATCGTGCAGGCGTTTGCCCGGTTCATCGCGAAACCCTTCGGGCAATATGTCCATATCGCGCATGCGGTCGAGACGCCAATTTCGAAATCCAGCGCGCAGCTCACACCACCCCAACATGAGCCATACAGAACCGAAGAACGCCATCGCTAGCGGGCGGACTGTGCGCACCGTCAACGCGCTATGCTCGTCTTCGTAATGCATGTGGATTTTCTGACGGGTGCGAATGGCGCGGCGGATGGCGCTGAAATCGACGCTCCAGGGAATTTTTTGCGCACTGTGCGGCGCAAACAGGGCGACGCCTTGCAGGGCTTCGCGCTGGCGTTCCCCCAACAGGGCTTTGATCTTGCCCATGGTTTGGCGTGCGGTGGTCGCGGTCGGTTCATCCGTCCAACTGCACGCCATCGAAAGGCCTAGCACTAGGCATTCTAGTTCTTCCGCATCGAATTGAATGGGCGGTAGGGTGAAGGTTCGATCCAACACATAACCTACGCCCGCCTCGCCGGTGACGGGCACGCCGGACAGCATTAAATCTTGGATATCACGATAGATCGTGCGCGTGGTCACGCCGAACTCGTCAGCGATGCGTGCGGCCGTGACGGCGCGCCTGCGCCCTTGCAGGAAATTCACGATGCGAAAAAGTCGGTCTGAACGACGGCTCATGAAAAACACTCAATCACAACCTTACTGACACCACGCTGTCAGTAAGGTGTCAGTATACCGATATTTGTGAACTTCAACACAAATCATGGAGCATAATTATGAATACCGTAACCAAGACCGTTCACCTCAATGCCGATCGAGATCGGGTGTTCGATTTTTTGTCGAACATTCATAACCTGCCCAAATGGGCGACCAGCTTTTGTCAGGGGGTGAAACAAGAAGGGGACGACTACAAGGTCGTTCGGCCCGACGGCGATATGTTTTTCAAGATCAACAGCGATCCTGAAACAGGGGTCTTGGACATGTGTGGCGGACCCGACAAAGAGCAGATGGCCGGTTGGCCTGCGCGTGTCATGGGACTGGCGGACGGCACTAGCTTATTTTCTTTTACCTGCGTTCAATTTCCCGGCGTAACGGATGAAGTGTTCGCTAAGGATTGCGTCAGTGTGGATGAAGAACTTGAGGTCTTGCGCGATATTCTGGCCTAAGGCGCAATGGCGCGGGGGGGGTGTTCGGCCCCCCTCTGCTTAAGGCGGGTTACTTTTTTTCCAGCCCCAATGTATCGACCATGGATTTGATTTCGTAAACTTGGGCCGCCATGGTCAGGCGCGTGGCTTTGTTTTGCTTCACTGACGAGAGCGTTTCTTCGGCATAGGTTTGGATGCGGGTCATGTTGCTTTTGATGTTTTGCAGCATCATCAAGGCGACCTCTTTTTCTTGCGTGGTGGACAGCAGAGATTCTTCCAGTTTCCACAGCTGTTCGGACATCTGCACCATTTGATCGGTCTCTAGGGCTTGAGCGTCGATCATGTTGTTGAGGTCGGCTTTGAGCGCTTCGTTTTCTTGCTGCAAGGTGACGATGTGGGTTTCAGCGGCCTTGAGCAGAGCTTTGCGGTCGGGGGTGTCGGTCATCGTCTTTAAGCGCCTCGTTTCAAAACGTATTCGCCAGGCGCATCGCATAAGGCTTTGAGGTCGCCTTTGCCTGGGGTACGCGGCTTTTGATCTTTTTTGCCCGCGTGGCGGTTCACCCACTTGTTCCAATCGTTCCACCACGACCCCGGATGTTGGGATGCGCCTTTCAACCATGCGCTGGGGGTGTTGGGCTTTTTGACATTGGTCCAGTGGCAATACTTGTTACGCGCCGGGGGATTGATCACACCCGCGACATGGCCCGATCCGGCTAGAACATACTTGGTCGGACCTTTGAGCAAACGCGCGCTTTCATAAACTGATTTCCACGGCGCGATGTGATCGTCCTTGGTGGCGAGAAAATAGCTCGGCGTTTTGACTTTCGACAGGTCGATGGGCTGGCCCATAATCTCGATCCCGCCCTTGGTGCGGAGACGATTTTCCAGATACATGTTGCGCAGGTAATAGGCGTGCATGGCGGCGGGCATATTGGTGCTGTCGGCGTTCCAAAACAAAATGTCGAATGGGCGTGGGGCTTTGCCCATCAGATAACTGTTGATAGCGAACGACCAGATCAGGTCGTTGGCGCGCAACAGCGAGAACGTCGAAGCCATTTCGCGTCCTGACAAAATGCCGCTGTCCTTCATGTGCTCTTCCAAGCGCGAAACCATGCCTTCGTCGATGAACACCGAAAGCTCGCCGACGTCGGAAAAATCCAAAAGCGTGGTGAAGAACGTCGCCGACTTGATGCGATCTGCTTGCTTGTTCGCCGCCAAGTGCGCCAGCGTCGTCGCCAAAAGCGTGCCGCCGATGCAATAGCCGATGGCGTTGACTTCGCGTTCCCCGGTGGCGCGCTCAATGGCGTCCAACGCCGCCAGCGGGCCTTCGGCCAGATAATCTTCGAAGGCCTTGTCTTTGAGGCTTTCGTCCGGGTTCACCCAAGAAATGGCGAACACCGTGTGGCCTTGTTCGACCGCCCAACGCATAAAGGATTTTTGCGCGCCGAGATCGAGAATGTAAAACTTGTTGATCCATGGCGGCACGATCAGCAGCGGCG
>Ga0316204_10001266_pt1 | contig 72415 bp, 71 predicted proteins | sample 6monrhotite_MG_2_FD_205661 | JGI IMG/M metagenome (GOLD analysis project Ga0316204, IMG submission 205661) | Microbial mat bacterial communities from mineral coupon in-situ incubated in ocean water Damariscotta River, Maine, United States -... | ecosystem: Environmental > Aquatic > Marine >...
AACCTGGGAAGAATACTTCTCTACAAAAAAAATAAAAGCGAGGGGTTCTTTTTCTGATAGCCTAAAGTCTGGAAGCTGGCAAGAGTGGAATGGAAGTGAAAAACTAATTTCTAACCATAGCTACACAAATGGTGTAGCTAATGGTATTTGGGAAGACTATTTTGAAAATGGTATGCTACAACAAAAAGGAGCTTATTCTATGGATAAAAAGCAGGGAAAATGGGAATCTTATTTTGCTAATGGCAACATAAAATCAACTGCTCATTATAAGGATGGATTAAAAGACGGAAGCAGCAGCATATGGTTTGCCAATAAAACTGTAGCAGAAGAAGGGAACTACTCTAAAGGAAAAAAAGAAGGAAGTTGGAAATGGTTTTTAGAGGATGGAAAAGTAGACATGGAGGGAACCTTTAAAGATAATAAACAGGACGGGCCATGGCGATACCATTATAAATCTGAACATCAAGTTCTCTCTCAAGGCAATTTCAAGAATGATCTTAGAAATGGAAAATGGGAGTTCTTCTATGTTGATGGAAACAAATGGAAAGTGGGCCATTATACTAAAGGCAAGAAAGATAGTTTGTGGAATACCTTTCATGAAAATGGAACCCTATTAATTCAAGGAAATTATAAAATGGGTTTAGAAGAAGGAAAATGGTATACCAATTATTCTGATGGACAAAAGCAAGATGAAGGAAATTATGTTAAAGGTAAAATGGACGGCAAATGGCAAGGCTGGTATAGCAATCAAAAACCTCGCTATGAAGGATATTATGTAAATGGCGAAAAAAATGGCCTATGGATGTACTGGAATGATAGGGGCACCAAAGAGCTTGAAGAGACATCTGCCAATGGAATACTAGAAGGAATGAGAAAGAGTTGGCACCCAAATGGCAAACTAAGAGATGAAGGATTCTATAAAAATGACAAACAAGATGGGTTATGGATATTCTATCATGAAAATGGTAAGAAAGCTATGGAAGCAACCTATAAAGAAGGGCGAATAAATGGAAAGGTCACTACATGGTATGAATTTGGAGCGATAGAAAGCGAAAAAAATTATCAAGAAGGATTACCTCATGGCACTTTTACTTTTTATGGCAAACGTGAAGGAGAAATAAAAAAGATATTAAAATTTAAAAATGGTTTAAGAATTAGCAAAGCTGATAATTAGTAATTCCTTTTATATTATTTTTGGTTTGGCCCGTTTGATAATGGTTATGAAATATTTATTACTAAGCTTACTCCTTTTCCTACCGACATTATACATACACGCTCAGTCTAGAGAGGCTGAAGAGGTTCCCCAACTTAAAGAGATTCCCAACTATAAAGAGTCAAGGTTAGTTTTTAAGTTAGGAGCAGGAATGCCGCAGGGAGACTTTGGAGATGACAACCCACTTAATATAGAAGCTGGTACAGCTGAAACCGGCATCCTATTTGAAATGGACTTTTTTCAGGAATTAAACGAAAGTTTTTATTTTTCCCTAATGGCTCGCTTTCAAGCAAATGGAGCTGATCCAGAAGCAATAGCTAGTGCTCTGGCGCTACAGCCTAATATTTCCATACTCGAAGTCACAACTGATCCATGGAAGACCAACAGTTTCATGGTAGGTTTTGGAACAATAGCAACTTCAAATGCTAGATCTTCTTTGTTAACTCGCTTCATGATCGGTTATAGTTCTATTGCTTCACCTTCTATTATCGCTACTGCTTCAAATGGAACTAGCATTGTAACCGTTAATCAAGAAAGTGTTAATAGTGGAACCCTCTCTTTTCTAGTTGGTTTAGGACTTAAAATTAATATTAATGAGCAGTTAAGTTTCTTGGTTGGAGCGGATTATTATGCAGCTAACCCAGAATTTAATAATGTTACTGCTACAGGCTCAACTGGAGGATTTGCCTCGGCAAATTTTGAACAAAAAGTACGAATAGTCAACCTATCATTTGGATTGGGATTCAACTTGAACTAAGGGCGAAAGCAAATATTGAGCGATAATTATATTATTTATTCTTACTTTTGCATCGAATTTAGATGGAATATACAAAGAGGGGACGGTTGTCCCCTCTTTTAGTAAATAAATTTGGGATGATTACTAAGAGTGAAATTGTAGCGCTGGTTGAAGAAAAGATAGAAGGGACTGATTATTTTATTGTTGACATCTCAGTAAGTTCTTCCAATCAAATTCGAGTTGAAATTGATGGTGACAAGGGAGTTAAGATTAACGATTGCATTCAAATAAGTAGACATATTGAAGGCAATTATGATCGTGAAGAAGAAGATTTTGAGCTTACAGTAAGCTCTGCAGGAATGGATCAACCTTTCAAGATTCTTCGTCAATATCAACGATACATCGGTCGTGAAGTTGAGTTAAAGACAACAGGAGGAGAAAAGTTAAAAGGACAGTTAATTTCTGCTAATGAAACAGTAGTAGAAATTGAAATAGCAGAACGAAGAAAGATCGAAGGGAAAAAGAAAAAACAACTAATAATAGAGAAAAAGGCTGTTCCTATGGAGCAGGTAAAAGAAACTAAAGTGGTAATATCTTTCAAATAAAAATAATGGATAAGATAAATTTAACTGAATCATTTGCAGAGTTTAAGGAGTTCAAAGACATTGATCGTCCTACAATGATGAATATTTTAGAGAGCGTTTTCAGAAATATGATCATCAAGAAATACGGTTCTGATGAAAACTTTGATATCATCTTAAACATTGATAAAGGTGATTTAGAGGTTTGGAGAAACCGAGAAATCGTTAAAGATGGTGAAATAGAAGATGAAAACAGCCAAATTGCGCTTTCTGAAGCGATCAAAATAGAGCCTGATTTTGAGGTAGGAGAAGAAGCTTCAGAAGAAGTTAAACTGAATGATTTTGGTAGGAGAGCTGTTTTAGCACTTCGTCAGAATTTAATTTCAAAAGTATTAGAGTTAGAAAAAGACAACATCTTCAAAAAATATGAAGATAGAGTTGGAGATATCATTACTGGGGAGGTTTACCAGGTTTGGAAAAGAGAATTGCTAATTCTAGACGATGAGAGCAATGAACTTATCTTGCCGAAAATGGAACAAATTCCAAATGATTACTTCAAAAAAGGTGACAACATTAGGGCGGTAGTTAAGCAAGTAGAAATGCGTAATAACAAACCCTTAATCACTTTATCTAGAACTTCTCCAGTATTTTTAGAGCGTTTGTTTGAGATGGAAGTTCCTGAAATTTTTGATGGCCTAATTACCATTAAAAACATTGTTAGGGAACCAGGTGAAAGAGCTAAAGTAGCTGTTGAATCATACGATGATAGAATTGATCCTGTTGGAGCGTGTGTGGGAATGAAAGGTTCAAGAATTCACGGTATTGTTCGTGAATTAAGGAATGAAAATATTGATGTTATTAATTACACCAATAATGTTCAGTTATACATTACAAGAGCATTAAGCCCTGCAAAAGTGTCTTCAATTAAATTGGATGACGAAAACAGTAAAGCAGAAGTATTTTTAGCTCCAGATCAAGTTTCTCTTGCCATTGGTAGAGGAGGTCATAACATTAAATTAGCTGGAAAGCTAACTGGTTATGAAATTGATGTATACAGAGAAGATGTTGGAAATGATGTAGCAGACGATGTAGCATTAGATGAATTTTCCGATGAAATTGAAGGTTGGATCATTGATGAATTAAAAGCCATTGGTTGTGACACTGCAAAGAATGTCTTAGACTTGTCAGAAGAAGAATTATTAAAAAGAACAGACCTTGAAGAGGAGACAATTCAAGAAGTAAGAAAAATATTCATGACAGAGTTTGAATAAAACACTGTTCATTTTTTTATTATTATAGACGAAGCAATATATGCCTGTACAAAGATTAAGTAAAGTAGCCCGAGAACTCAATGTTGGGATCAGCACTATCGTAGATTTCCTGGAATCTAAAGGAATCGAGGTTGATGCTAAGCCAAACACCAAGATTGAGCAAGAGGTTTATGACGTCTTAAATGAAGAGTTTCAATCTGAAAAGAACATCAAGGAGGAATCTCAGAATGTGAGCATGCCTTCTAATGAAAGAGAAAGCGTTTCATTAGAGAAACCTGTTGAAGCTGTTAAAGAAGAAGAAGAAATTCTAATTCAGAATATTCCTGCCGCTGATATTGTTACGACGCCTGCTAAAGAAGAAGATACTGCTCCAGAAGAAACTGATACTGCTCCAGAAGAGATCGTGGAAGAAGTTGTTGAGAATGAAAGCAAAGAAGTTGAAGAACCTACCGCTGAAGTAAAAGAAGAAGTAGAAGTAGAAACTGCTAAAGAGGAACCTAAAGATGATGGCAAGGTAAAAGTATTGGGGAAAATTGACCTAGATTCAATGAACCTCAAAACTAGACCTGACAAAAAAGTTCCAGAAAAAAAGGCGAAAAAAGAAGTTAAGGCTAAAGAAGAAGAGCAAGCTGTTGAGAAACCTCAGGAAGAAGTAAAAGAAGAAGTTGTTGAAGCCGAAGTAAAAGAAAAAGCTGTTGAAGCTCCAAAATCTAAAGAACATAAAACTGACATCGAGAAACTTGAAGGAGTAAAGGTGTTAGGAAAAATTGAATTACCAGTTGAGAAAGAGAAAAAACCTGTAGCCTCTTCATCTCAAGATAAAGAAACTCAGCGTCCAAAGAGAAAAAGAAAGAGGATTGCAGAACCAACTACTTCACGTAAAAAACCAGGAGGAGCAGGGAAACGTCCAGCGAAAGCTCAAGATCCTGAATTGACTGATAAGCAAATTCAAGAGCAAATTAAAGAAACTTTAGCTCGTTTAACAGGTAGTGGAGGAAAGTCAAAAGGAGCAAAATATAGAAGACAGAAAAGAGACGCTGCTAGTGAGCAAGCTCAAATAGAAGCTGAAGAAGCTGAATTACAAAAAAGTGTACTTAAAGTAACAGAATTTGTAACTGCCAATGAGCTAGCATCAATGATGGATGTTAATGTTAATGAAGTTATCTCAGCCTGTATGACTTTAGGGTTATTTGTTTCTATCAATCAAAGATTAGATGCTGAGACATTAACCATTGTTGCAGAAGAATTTGGATTCGAAATAGAGTTTATTAAAGCTGATTCTCAAGATGAAATTGAAGAGGAAGAAGACTTGCCTGAAGATCTAGAAGATCGATACCCTATTGTTACTGTAATGGGTCACGTAGATCATGGTAAAACGTCCCTCTTGGATTACATTCGAGAGGCAAATGTAATTGCTGGTGAAGCTGGAGGAATTACTCAGCATATAGGCGCATATAATGTAAAGGTAAAAGATGATAGAAGGATTACCTTTTTAGATACTCCTGGTCACGAAGCCTTTACAGCAATGAGAGCAAGGGGAGCACAAGTTACTGATGTTGTTATTGTAGTAATTGCTGCTGATGACAATGTAATGCCTCAAACAAAAGAAGCAATTAATCATGCACAAGCTGCTGGAGTACCAATTGTATTTGCCTTCAATAAAGTTGACCGCGAAAATGCCAATGCAGATAAATTAAGAGAAGAACTTTCTCAAATGGATATCTTAGTTGAGGATTGGGGAGGTAAATTCCAAAGTCAAGAAGTTTCTGCTAAAACAGGGCAAGGCGTTGAAGATTTATTGGAAAAGGTACTGCTAGAAGCTGAATTATTAGAATTAAAAGCTAACCCTAATCGAAATGCAAGAGGTGCAGTAATAGAAGCTGAGCTAGACAAAGGAAGAGGTTATGTTACCACTATGTTGGTACAATCAGGAACCATGAAAGTAGGAGATGTGATTTTGGCTGGACCACACAGTGGTAAAGTAAAAGCCATGTACAACGAAAGAGGGAATGAAGTAAAAGTAGCTGGACCTTCAATACCTGTATCCGTATTAGGTTTGAGTGGTGCGCCAAGTGCTGGTGATCGATTCAACATAATGGACGATGAAAGGGAAGCTAGAAATATTGCTACCAAACGTCTCCAATTACAAAGAGAACAAGGTACTAGAACTAAGAAACACATTACATTGGATGAAATTGGCCGTCGTATTGCGATTGGTGATTTCCAAGAATTAAATGTAATTGTTAAAGGTGATGTGGATGGTTCTATTGAAGCTCTTTCAGATTCACTCTTAAAACTATCTACTGAACAAATTCAAGTAAACATCATTCACAAATCTGTTGGGCAGATTACTGAATCTGATATTATGCTAGCCGCAGCATCTGATGCAATCGTTATTGGATTCCAAGTTAGACCTTCTGTAAATGCAAGGAAAGTAGCTGAACAAGAAGAAATCGATATTAGATTGTATTCTATCATCTACGATGCTATTGAAGAATTAAAGTCTGCAATGGAGGGAATGCTTAAACCGAAAGTTGAAGAAAAAGTTACTGCCTCTATTGAGATTAGAGAGACGTTTAGAATCTCTAAGGTTGGAACCATTGCAGGTTGTATGGTATTAGATGGTAAAGTTGCTCGAAACAATAAGATAAGGTTAATTCGAGATGGCATTGTTGTTTTCACAGGAGAATTAGGGTCATTGAAACGATTCAAAGACGATGTAAAAGAAGTGGCAAAAGGCTATGAATGTGGTCTAAACATTGCCAACTTCAACGACATTAAAGAAGGAGATATTGTAGAAGCATACGAAGAAGTGGAAGTAGCACAAAAATTATAAATATCATATTAAGATCAAGTAAAAAAAGCAGCTTATAAGCTGCTTTTTTTACTTGATCTTAATAACACTCTTACTACAACCCTCCAATCATTTTAGAAGGGTCTACCCATTCATCAAATTCTTGAGCAGTTAAATATCCTAAGTTGATCGCTTCTTCTTTTAATGTCGTTCCATTTTCATGGGCAGTTTTGGCAATTTTAGAAGCCTTATCGTATCCAATATGAGTATTTAAAGCCGTTACTAACATCAATGAGTTGTTTAAGTTTTCCTTAATGTTTTTCTCATTGGGTTCAATTCCTGCTGCACAATTATCATTAAAAGAAACACAAGCATCCCCAATTAATCGAGCTGATTCCAATAAATTTTGAGCCATCATTGGTTTGAAAACATTCAATTCAAAATGACCATTCATACCTCCAGCAGCCACAGCCATGTCGTTTCCAATTACTTGGGCACAAACCATTGTTAAGGCTTCTGCTTGTGTTGGATTTACTTTTCCAGGCATAATTGATGAGCCAGGTTCGTTTGCCGGGATATTAATTTCTCCTACTCCACATCTAGGTCCAGAAGCTAATAGTCTAATATCATTCCCTATTTTCATTAAGCTAACTGCTAATTGCTTCAACGCTCCATGTGTTTCAACTATAGCATCATGTGCTGCTAAAGCTTCAAACTTATTTTCTGCAGTAATAAAAGGCAATTGGGTAAACTCCGCAATCTTTTTAGCTACATGTTCTGCATACCCTTTTGGAGTGTTAATTCCTGTCCCCACAGCTGTTCCTCCTAATGCTAATTCAGAAAGATGGGTTAAAGTATTTTTTAAAGCCCTTAATCCATGATCTAACTGCGAAACATAACCAGAAAATTCTTGTCCAACGGTTAAAGGTGTTGCGTCCATTAAATGCGTGCGTCCAATTTTTACTACATCTTGATATGCTTCTACCTTAAGTTGTAAAGTATCTCTTAATTTTTCTACACCTGGTATTGTTGTTTCCACAACCATTTTATAACACGCTATATGCATACCAGTAGGAAAAGTATCATTAGACGATTGTGATTTATTGACATCGTCGTTAGGATGTATGAATCGTTCTCCCTCACCTAATTGATTGCCAGCAATAACATGTGCTCTATTAGCAATCACTTCATTGGTATTCATGTTCGACTGTGTTCCAGAACCTGTTTGCCATATCACTAGAGGAAACTGATCATCTAATTTACCTTCTAATATTTCATCGCAAACTGCAGAAATTAAATCTCTCTTTTCCGCTGCTAAAACTCCTAAATCACAATTTGTATGGGCTGCAGCTTTCTTTAAGTAAGCAAATCCTTTAATTACTTCTAAAGGCATTTGTTGCTTTTCTCCTCCAATTTTAAAGTTATTTCTAGACCTTTCCGTTTGGGCTCCCCAGTATTTATCTGCAGGAACTTTAACCTCTCCCATGGTATCTTTTTCTATTCTGTAATCCATTTTATTATAATTGATTTAAGATTTTTCTTTGCAAAGCTAATTTTGCGTAAAATTGCATAGAATTTTAATTACATACTATGTTTACTGGAGGTTTTTTACTGTTTTTAGCAATTTTCTCTTTAGCATTTTGGGTATTGATTTTTTTATCTGCCTTTGCACTTCCGTATGCTATTACAATGTACTTCATTGAAAAGATGAAGACAAAAAAGGCAAAATAAGCCTCTTCCTAATTTTTTCCCGCTTTATAATTATTGTATAGTTGATGGACAATTCCATCAACCAATCCTACTTTAGGAACGATAATGTGCTTACAGCCACTTTTACTCATAGCAAATAAAAAAAGCTCCGTAGCATGTACAATTACATCTGCTCGATCAGGCCGCAAACCCAATTTAGATATTTTCTCATCGTAAGAAAGCACCTTGAGTTTCCTATGCCAATTCTTCACCTCATCCATAGACATAGGCGCCATATCTTGGAGTTTAGATAATTTAAAAAGCGTATTGATATTTCCTCCTGAGCCTATAATATTTTTTGGGCTATACAAGGTTTTAAGCTGATTGAGCCAATTTCTTAAATCTTGCCAAGTCCCTTCAGGAACTAAATCATCTTTCAATCGAATTGTTCCAATATTGAAGGATTTGGCCGCTACCTTTTCTCCTTTCTCAAATAAAGTAAATTCTGTACTTCCCCCTCCTACATCCATGTATAAAAAAGCATCTTTAGAGTTAATCTTTTCAGCTACATGATTTTCAAAAATTAACTCAGCTTCTATGTCTCCATTAATCAATTCAATTTTTATCCCACTCTCCTTTTCAATCTTTTCTGCAACGCTTCTACCATTAGCAGCATCTCTCATTGCAGATGTAGCACAAGCTCTATATGATATAACTTTATAGGCATCCATTAAGTTTTTGAAGCCCTTCATTGCAGTAACTAATTCATCAATTTTCCCCTTAGGAATCGGTTGCTCATGAAAAGAATATTCTCCTAAACGAATAGGAAGCCTTACCAATGATGCCTTTTTAAAAACAGGACCTAATTCGGTTTCAAATACATAAGCAAAAAATAAACGAACAGCATTAGAGCCAATATCCACTGCTGCAAATCGCAAACTGTTTTCCATCATAATAACTATGCATTAAGAAATAGAAAGAGCTTCCTCAAACTCTACAATCTCTTCTCCCTCACCTTCTACTAACAAGCTCTTAAAATAGTTATATATTTCATATTGAGATCTAAGCTCTTGCCTTGAATTCGTATTGTATTGATTCTTTAAATTCTTATCCCAAAGTCTAGACTTAACATTATCATTCAATTGATAATTAATCATTGTCTTCAACAAGGTTTTTATATTCTCATCGTAAATGGGGGTCATAACTTCTACTCTTCTATCCAAGCTCCTTTTCATCCAATCAGATGATCCGATGTATATTTTTTCATTTCCCCCATTTGCAAAAATCATGATTCTAGCATGTTCAAGAAGCCTGTCTACAATAGATATTGCTTCAATATTGTCACTTAAGCCTTTTATCCCATTTACAACATTATTAATGCTACGAGCAATCAATTTTACTTTCACTCCTGCTTGACTAGCCTCGTATAATTTTGCAATAATTCCGTTATCCTGAATGCTGTTGACTTTAATAATCATATAGGCCTCTTTTCCTGCCTGAGCATTTTTTATCTCTTTGTTTATTAATTTATAGTAGTGTCGTCTAGCATTAAAAGGAGCTACAATTAAATGCCTGAATGTGTATCGCTTATAATTGTCTTTAAAAAATTTAAAAATCTTATTTACTTCATTCGATATCTCCTTTCTTGCTGTTAATAATGCATGATCACAGTATAAATTTGCCGTTCCTTCATGGAAATTACCGGTACCAATATGTACATAACGAACTGACTTACCATCTTCTTTTCTCCTGATTAAAAGCAATTTTGAGTGCACCTTTAAGCCTGGGGCTCCAAAAATCACTTCTACTCCCTCATCTTGAAGTTTATCCGCATAATTCATGTTTGATTCTTCGTCAAATCGTGCTTTGAGTTCTACTACTACAGTAACCGCCTTGCCATTTCTAGCTGCATTGATGAGTGTATGTATAATTTTTGAGTTTTTACTCACTAAACGATACAAAGTAATTTTAATGGAAGAAACTTTAGGATCAATTGCTGCCTCCCTCATTAAATGAATAATATAGCTGTACGATTGGTACGGATAACTCAACAGCACATCTTGCTTTTTAATCTCTTCAAAATAACTCCTCTTACCTTGTAAAATAGGATGTTCTAAAGCGGGCATCGCTTCATAACGTAGGTGAGAAGCTCCAATTTTCGGAAATTTGATATAATCTTTAAAATTATGGTACCTCCCTCCTGCCACGATCACATCATTTGCCTCCATTCCAACTTTTTTAGTCAAGAATTTTAATAGATCCCTAGGCATTTCCTCATCATGAACCAAGCGCACTGGGTCTCCCTTTTTTCTATTTTTCAATCCTGCAGCAAGCTTTTCCATAAAGCCTGAGGTAACATCGTCCTCAATGTCTAATTCAGCATCTCTTGTTATTTTAATGGTATATCCCTCTATCTTCTGGTAATCGAAAATGGTGAAAATTTCATGTAAACATGTCCGGATAACGTCATCTAACAAGATGATATTTTTCCGCCCTTGTTGATCGGCAAAAACATAAAATCTAGATACAATTGCTGTAGGGACTTCTAATAAAGCATATCGAATATCAACTTCTTTTTCCTCAACTAGATTATATAGTTTAATGGCCAAATAAATAGCATTCCCATTTAACTCAGGCAACTCCCTATCTTCTGACAACATAACTGGAACCAATGCTGGCTGAACAGTTTTAATGAAATAAGAAGTTATTAAATCACATTGGTGATCATCCAACTCTTTTTCATTCAAAAAATAAATATTCTCCTTTTTAAGTTCCTGCTTTAATTTTTTGTACGTTGCCTCAAATCGTTTTTGCAGCCTTAAATTAACTTTCGATATTTCTTGTAAGGTATCCTTAGGATCAAACCCCAAAACTGGAATTGCCTTTTTACCATATGCGCTCATTTTCTGAACGGTAGGGACCCTTACTCTGTAAAATTCATCTAAATTATTGGAAAAAATTCCAAGAAACCTCAGCCTTTCTATTAACGGTACTGAGGTATCTTCAGCTTCTTGGAGTACTCTCTCGTTAAACGATAACCAGCTGATCTCTCTATCATGAAAAGGGTATTCGGATTTTGTCATGCTTATTCAAAGATACAGCATAGAGTGTCAACCCTCTTTAAAATTATGTTAAGAAATTACATTTTACTCAAATAATTATAGGGCAGATAACTGACTTTTTAATAATTCAATCTTAGTTGCTGCATCAGCTTGCTTTTGCTTCTCCATAGCCACAACCTGCTCTGGTGCATTATCTACAAATCGTTCATTTGAAAGCTTCTTCTCCACACTTTTTAGAAAGCCTTCTTGGTATTGAATTTCTTCCTGAATCTTCTTTTTCTCTTCTTCCACATTAATCTGATTGCCCATAGGAATAAAATATTCGTTCCTGCCAATCACAAAAGAGATGCTTCCTTCTACCTTGCTTTCTACTTTCTCAATTGAACTCAAATTGGTAAGCTTTTTCACCACAGAATAAAACCGTTCCCCTTTTCCTGTAGAAGCAATCACCTTCAATTCCAATTGCTCTTTGAAAGAAATGTTTTTTGTTTTTCGAAGGTTTCTAATTTCAGAGATTAGTTGTTGTGTCTCTTCAAATTCTACCACTAAATCTTCTGTTTTTTCTTCTTGTGGCCAATGATTTACCATAAGACTATTCCCCTCTTCTCTATTGGCAAGTAATTGCCAGATCTCTTCGGTAACAAAGGGCATAAAAGGGTTCAACACCCTTAATAAATTCTCTAAACGCCCAACTACTTTATGATAGGTTATAGCAGCGATGGGCTTTCCATATTCTGGTTTTACCATCTCTAAATACCAAGAACAAAAGTCATCCCAAGCCAGGCGATAGGTAGCCATTAAAGCATCTGACATTCTAAACTTCTCGTAATTGGAGTTAATTTCTTTTAACGCCTTTTGGAAAGATGAAGCAAACCATGTATCAGCTATTTCTGCAGCTTCAGATGCTTGTTCTTCTTCTGAAACTTCCCAACCCTTAATCAGACGAAAAGCATTCCATATCTTATTCACAAAACTCCCCCCCTGTTCACAAAGACTTTCATCAAATAGTAAATCATTTCCAGCTGGAGAACTCAATAACATTCCTACTCGAACGCCATCGGCACTGTGTCTTTCTATCAATTCAATAGGGTCTGGTGAATTCCCTAAAGACTTACTCATCTTCCTACGCTGCTTATCTCTAACAATACCTGTATAGTATACATTTTTGAATGGAGGCAAACCTTTGTATTCATAACCTGCCATAATCATTCGAGCCACCCAGAAAAACATAATTTCAGGTGCAGTTACCAAATCATTGGTAGGGTAATAATAATTGATGTCTTTATTGTCAGGGTTCTTAAACCCATCAAACACAGATATAGGCCACAACCATGATGAGAACCAAGTATCTAAAACATCTTCATCTTGTCTTAATTTTGCTACATCCAAATTTGAATCCCCACTCTTTTCCTGAGCTAGTGGCAATGCTTCTTCAGTAGTTTTAGCAATTACAAAATCAGTTGGCCCTTCACCATAATAAAAAGCTGGAATACGATGACCCCACCACAATTGTCTAGAAACACACCAATCTTTGATGTTCTCCATCCAGTGCTTATAGGTATTCTTGGTGTTCTCTGGATAAATATTTATCGTCCCATCCATCACATGGTCAAGGGCTGGTTGCGCCATTTCTCCCATCTTCATAAACCACTGCAAAGACAATTTAGGTTCAATAACAGCATCTGTTCTTTCTGACAGTCCTACCTTGTTTTGATACTCCTCAACTTTCTCTAAATTTCCTTTTTCTTCTAGTTCTTTGGCAATTTTCTTGCGCACCACAAAACGATCCTCTCCAACATACAATTGGGCTTTTTCGCTTAGGGTCCCATCATCATTTAAAATATCGATAGAAGGCAAATTGTGTTTTAGACCTAGTTCATAATCATTGATATCATGAGCAGGAGTTACCTTCAAACAGCCTGTTCCAAATTCTAATGTAACATAATCATCTTCTATAATTGGAATACTTCTTCCTATCAATGGAACTATAGCCCTCTTCCCTTTCAAATGAAAATGACGCTCATCTTTTGGGTTGATACAAATTGCCGTATCTCCTAAAATGGTTTCTGGACGTGTGGTAGCAACAGTCAGCGTTTCTTCACTACCTTCAATTTGATACTTTACATAATACAGTTTAGAATTCACTTCTTTGTGAATTACCTCTTCATCAGAAAGTGCTGTTTGGGCTTTAGGATCCCAATTGATCATTCTAACACCTCTGTAAATTAACCCTTTGTTGAATAAATCAATAAACACATCGATTACAGCTTCCGATAGGTCATCTTCTAAGGTAAAACGAGTTCTTTCCCAATCACAAGAAGCTCCTAATCGTTTCAACTGCTTCAAAATAGTCCCTCCATATTCTTCGGTCCATTCCCAAGCATGCTTCATAAAATCTTCTCGACTCAAATCAGCTTTTTTGATTCCTCTCTCTTCTAAGCGCTTTACCACTTTAGCTTCTGTAGCAATAGAAGCATGATCGGTACCTGGCACCCAGCAAGCATTTTTTCCCAATAATCTAGCTCTTCTTACCAATACATCTTGGATGGTATTGTTGAGCATATGCCCCATATGTAATACTCCAGTGACATTAGGTGGCGGAATTACAATGGTATAAGCTTCTCTTTCGTCTGGCTCAGAATGGAAAAAGCCCTGTTCTTGCCAATTTTGGTAATGTGCTTCGTCCTTCTCTAGGTGATTGTAATTCTTCGGAATCTCCATCAGTAATTTTTTGAAGCCGCAAAGGTAAAAAAGAATGAAGGGATAGAGGGTGAATAAGAACTATTTTCTCCTTTATATAGCAACTTTGAATAATTTTTTAAATCTTAAGTTTATAATCATGTTCTAAAATTTCTACTCATGAAAAAAACAATTTTAAAATCGTTGATTTTATTGCTATCAATCCCTTTAATCAATTCCATTTTATTTGGCTTAGCTAAGCTAGTTCATGAAATGCATTATGCTACTATTTCTGTTGAACAATATACTGCTTATCAAACAAGCATGGCATTCGTGATTACTGCTATTGCTCTATCAATATTGATTATCGAAGCACTTTATAACTTTCATAAAATCAACAATAAAATTGCCTCTATACTTTATTTTCTAGTTTTTTTATTTATCGCATCAAACACTATAGATCAGTTTGTATTACGGCCTTATGAACACAGCTTAACCTTTTTCTCAATTACTACAGTTGTGTTTAACCGAAAAATGTTATCTAGATTATTTAAACCACAAATAGTTACCGCCTTATAGAACCAAAAAATACAGATGAATTAATTGAACATTTTCTCCTTGAGAAGAGAAAAGGGATGGGTTTTAGTGAAATAAGAAAGGCCTTGGAATCTAAAAATATTGAGGAAGCCCAAATCAAAGCCATTATTCGAACCATTGACAACAAGGTTTTAGGAGAAGCAACAGAAAAAAGTAAAAACCTAAAAGCCAAAGAAATAATTTACTTAGGTTTATTCATTACTGTTGTAGGTATATTCATTACAATAGCTACGTACACAGGAATGATAAACATGGGCGATTCTTTTTTACTCGCCTACGGTCCTATACTAGGTGGCATCGCTATTTTACTTACTGGTTTGGCAAAATATCAAAAATAAATGGCAGCATCTTTCTTTCAATACTATACGTCTCGTATTAAGCTTATAATTTCAAACAAATCAATCCCCTTTTATATTTCTTAAATTTCACTTCGCAATGAGAAAAATAAAGTCAAAAAAAATAGTATTTCGTTTGATACTACTTCTTGTAGTAGTTATTGTGATAGAACTAATCTCTATTCCTGTTTTTTATTATCTAAATGACAACTCTTTATCAAAAAAGCAACTACATGACTATTTTCTTTCATTGAAAAAAAATAACGAAAACATTGAGATATCTCCCTTTGATTTTACCAGCGAGATAGTAAGAGACGACGTTTTGCATCCGTATTTAGGCTTTGTAAAAGATTCTGATATAGAGCAAATACATTACAATAATGAATTCTTTGTCCCTATCAACACCTATGGCTTTTTAGGTGACTTCCCAAAAGATCCAAGCTCTTATAAGATTGCCATTTTTGGCGGATCTGTTGCTCAAGAACTTTTCTTGTACTCTAAAAACACCTTGATAGAAGAGTTACAAAGGTCACCGGTTTTTAATGGGAAAAAAATTGAGATTGCCTCTATTGCTATAAGTGGCATGAAACAACCTCAGCAGCTAATGGCCTTAAATTATTTTCTTTCTATTGGCAAATTCTTTGACATTGTTATTAACCTAGATGGCTTTAATGAACTTGTTTTACCTCCTTGTGAAAACGTTGTATATAAAGTTGCCCCATCATATCCTAGGAGTTATAGAGCATACACATCAAAATCTTTTAGTAAAAAAATGCTTTATTTAATTAGTGAAGTAATTAGAAGCAAAGTAAATAGAATAGAATATGGGACATACTTTCTCTCATCACCTTTAAGGTATAGCCATTTCGCACTGAGCTTATATCTTGTATTATCAAAGATGGAGTACAACAAGCAGCTTGAGTTTGATAAAGAAGTAAAGAACGAACTGGTCAATAGGACACTAAAGAATAAAATATCAGCCCAAGAAAGAGGACCAGATTATGCCTTTTCTAAGCCAGACGAAGTAATTACTTATTCATCAGGTATATGGTATAGAACATCGGTTATTATGCAACAGATATGTAAAGGCAATAATTTCAAATATTTCCACTTTCTTCAACCTAATCAATATGTAAAAGGCTCTAAAGTATTAACTGATTGGGAAAGAAATAATGCATTTGCAGATAAAGACTATTGTTATAGGCAAGTTGTAGAATTTGGTTATCCCTCATTAATAGAACACGGCAAAAACCTTAAGCGTCAAGGATTAAATTTTCATGATTTGACAGGGATTTTCAAAGATGTCCCTTCTGACATCTATAAGGATGATTGTTGTCATTATAATCAAGTTGGAAATGATATTTTGGCTAAAAAAATAGCTGAAATAGTAACAAGCACACCTGCTATTACTGAATAGTTCCCCATTGGAAAATATTTATTAATCTCAATTTATTAGCACTACACTCCTCTTTTCATACTTTAGTATGAGTATAAGTTGTGGCTTCTTCTTTTATTTTGCTCCATAGAAAAAGTCATTATCTTCATGAATTCAATAAATACTACAGGTTTTGTTCACTAAAAGAATTCTTATTTCATTTTTAGCTCTTGCTCATATAGCAGTTTGCATAACATCTTGTAATCTACCCCATGAAAATAATCCATCAACACAAAAACCAAATATTCTTTTTGTCTCAATAGATGATTTGGGCCCCAACTTAGGAGTGTATGAAAATAAACACATCATTTCACCTAATCTCGATGAATTTGCAGCCAATGGGATGACTTTTAGGAATACTTATTGTCAAGCCGCTGTGTGTGCTCCTTCAAGAGCAAGTCTGATGAGTGGCTTGAGACCTGACTCTACACGAGTTTGGCATTTAGGGGATAAATTCCGGTCAATCCATCCTGATATTGTAACAATGCCCCAACATTTTAGCAAACAGGGATATCATACCGTTTGCATTGGCAAGATTTTTCACAACTATATGCCTGATTCTGTCTCTTGGGACGAACCGGATTTAAGACCTGAACAATACAAACGCCCTGAATGGTTAAAAAGAGATGGAGAAACCTTTTATGTAAATAAAGAGACCCAGCGAAAGCAAAAAATAAAGAGAGACCTCTTAATAAGCAAACGACCAAATTATTATGCTGATGGTTGGAACAATGGTCCAGCCTGGGAAATGGAAGATGTGCATGATACCTTATACTTTGATGGAGCTCAAACAGAACTCGCAAAAAGAACTTTGAGTCGCCTCGCAAAAAAGGAAGAACCATTTTTTATGGCCTTAGGTTACTTCCGTCCTCATCTGCCATTTTCTGTACCTAAAAAATACTGGGATTTATATAATAGAGATAGCCTTCCTTTAGCTACTAACCCATATGTTCCTGAACAATCTCCTATCATGTCAATGAATTCTATGTATGAACTAAGAGGTTATGATGGTTTTAGTAAACTCCAACATCCCACTAAAAATGTAATGCCTGAAGATACTGCTCGTATTTTAAAACAGGGGTATTATGCGAGTGTAAGTTATGTAGATGCTCAATTTGGAAAAATAATACAACACCTTAAGACTCTAGGCATCTATGATAATACCATCATTATTGTTTGGGGTGATCATGGTTGGAAGTTAGGAGAACACAATGGTTGGTGTAAACAGACCAATTATAACATAGATATTCATGTTCCAATGATTGTTTATTCACCAAATCAGCCCAATAAAGGAAAGCAGACCTTTGAAATAACCGAGCTAATCGATATGTTTCCTTCTTTGTGTGAATTGGCTGGTATAGAAGCTCCTGATTATCTACAAGGAACAAGCTTTGTACCTTTGCTAGAAAACCCAAAAAGAGAGTGGAAGACAGCTGCGTTCAGCCAATTTCATAGGAGGCCAAAAGTTACCCCCGATGGTAAAAGATACATGGGTTATTCTATTAAAACCAAGGAATATCACTACGTGGAATGGTATTATTGGGATAATAAGAAGGGAGAGAAGGGTGAATATGTAACTGCTGAACTATACAACAGCTTAACCGATCCTGAAGAAAACAAAAACATAGCTTATCAAGAAGAAAACAAAGAACTCATTAATGAGCTTTCCAAACAATTAGCAGGTGGATGGAAAGCTGCTAGACCTGCAAATCAATAACCAACATTTAATTCAATGGAGATCAAGGAAAAAATTCAAATTAATGCCAGCAAAGAAGCAATTTGGAAAACCATTACTGACATAGAAAATGCCACACAAAATATTAATGGTATAGAAAAGATAGAAATACTTGAAAAACCTGAAAACCAATTTGTGGGTTTAAAATGGAAAGAAACTCGAACCATATTTGGGAAAACAGCTGTAGAAACCATGTGGATAACTGAAGCTGTAGAGAATAGTTATTATAAAACCAGAGCAGAGAACCATGGGGCTGTGTATATTTCTACTCTTGCCATTACAGAAGAAAATGATCAAGTATATTTAAGCATGGGGTTTAAAGGGGAAGCTCAAACTTTTTTTGCCAAAATTATGACTGTAGTAATGGCACCCTTAATGAAAAAATCAACTAAGAAACTTCTCCAGAAAGACCTTGAGGATATAAAAAATGTTGCGGAAGCGAAAAATTAAGCAAAAGCACAAATGAATAAGAATGCTATCATACCAGTAATTATAGCTCTCACAATGATTACTGGATTTAGTTATTTTTCTTCTGGTTTAACCTTAATCGTCACATTTGTTCCAGGAGTAATCCTAGCGCTATTCTTCTATTTTCTAACATTTTATAAAAAATTTCCAAAACCGAAGAGAATTATTCCTCTCTATCTTCTTGCTCTAGGAATTCAACTACTACATTTTACAGAAGAGTTTCTAATGGGTTTTAATCATCGCTTCCCTGCTCTTTTTAGCAGTCCAGAATACTCTATTGAACTTTTTGTAGCCTTCAATATGTTTGCTTACTTCTTATTTCTAATGGGGGCTATTTTCATTCAAAAGGAAATTAAACCTCCTATAATTATTCCTTTGTTCTTTGTAGTCTATGGGACAATAGGAAACGCAATTGCCCATCTTATTTTTTCAATCATTTCTGGCGGTTATTTCCCTGGCCTATACACCTCTCTCTTAGATTGGATTATAGGCCCTATACTCATCTATCGTATATGGAAAGAAACACGAATTATTAAACCCATTACCTCTTGAACTATGGATATACAGAAGCTAAAATTTCCCATCGGAGAATTTAAATGCCCTGAAAAGATTTCTAATACCAATATAATACAATGGATTTCAGATATTGAATCTTTTCCAACAACCATAAAGCAATTAACAAATGAACTCAGCCCTGCTCAATTAAATTGGAAGTATCGTCCAGAAGGGTGGACCATCAAACAACTTGTACATCACTGCGCAGACAGTCATATTAATGCAATTAGTCGTTTTAAAATAGCCCTTACCGAGGATTCTCCTATTATCCGTCCTTACTATGAAGATAGATGGGCCAACCTTCCTGATGCTTTAGAAGATGACATTAGTAATTCTCTCCTATTATTAGAGGGTTTGCATTCAAGATGGAGTATATTATTAAGGAGTTTATCAGCTCAACAATTAAAACTAACCTTTATTCATCCTGAGCATAATAAGAAATTTTCAGTAGAAGAAAATATTGGTAATTATGCTTGGCATTGCAACCACCATCTTGCACATATAAAACTGGCCATAGAAGCAAAAGGAATTTATAACAAATGAAACTAATAACGACCACTTTTGGACTCTTAATCATTTTCACTTTCTCTGCGTGTCAAGATTCTGTTATTGAAGAAAAAGCTAACATTCCAGACATAGAAGTAGTAGAGAATAGTACAAATCTATTAAATGACTTTGATCCTATAAACCAATATGGAAATGTTAATGCAATAGTTGAAATCCCTTCGGGAACAATTGAAAAATGGGAACTCAATAAATCCAATGGAAAAATTGAGCGGGATTCCATTGACAGAAAACCAAGAACGATTCGCTACCTAGGATATCCCGGAAACTATGGAATGATTCCGAAGACAATACTCTCAAAAGAAAAAGGAGGAGATGGCGACCCCCTTGACATTCTTGTTCTTGGAAGCCCAGTAAAAAAAGGCAGTAGGCTAGAATGCAAGATTATTGGTGTGCTATATTTATTAGATAGAGGCGAAAAAGACGATAAATTGATTGCTGTATCAACCGACTCTCCTTTATTTGAAGTGAATGAAATGAGCGAATTAGATAGTAATTACAATGGAATTTCAGAAATAATAGAACTATGGTTCTCCAATTATAAAGGTCCAAATAAAATGGAATCTAGGGGTTACGGGGATAAAAATGAAGCTACTAAAATTCTTCAATCTGCGATAGAAGAGTATAAAAACAGCAACCCCTAAATTTTAGCCTATCTTCTTTTTTCTTCAAAAAACAATTGTAACAAATCCTTACAATCCTCTTCTCTAACTCCACCTATAATCTCTGTCTTAGGGTGAAATAATTCTTTCTTTGAAATCCCTTTTTGCTTGTTTCGATCATCTGTAGCACCGTATACAATTTTAGAAATTTGAGTCCAATATGAGGCTCCAGAACACATCACACATGGCTCAAGTGTAACATAAAGAATACACTCTTTTAAATATTTACCTCCTAAAAAATCTGCTGCAGCTGTAAAGGCTTGCATTTCTGCATGAGCAGTAACATCATTTAAGGTTTCAGTTAAATTGTGCGCCCTTGCGATAATCTGTTGATTGTGAACGACAACTGCACCTATAGGAATTTCATCTTTATCAAAGGCAGAGTTTGCTTCATTTAAAGCCTGTTTCATAAAATAATTATCGTCGAAAGGTTCAATCATCATTGTAATTCTTGGAAAAGGTGAAATTAATTTTTTTTCTACTTAAACGATTGCTTTGATAGTTCTTGAATTAACAAGGTATTTGAGTAGTTGCAGTGCTTAAAATAAATTAATTTCGCAGCAAAATTGTTGCTATGTTAAGATCGCATACTTGTGGAGAGTTGAGAATAAGTCACCTCAGTGAAAACATTACTTTATCAGGCTGGGTTCAAAAGTCTAGAGACCTAGGAGGATTGACTTTTGTTGATTTAAGAGACCGATATGGCATTACTCAGCTAACCTTTAATATGGACGAGAATGCTGAATTATGTGGGAAAGCGAGAGAGCTAGGAAGAGAGTTCGTAATTCAAGTGACAGGAAAAGTAATCGAAAGAAGCAACAAGAACAAAAATATCCCTACTGGAGAAATAGAGGTAATTGTGGATGAATTAATTGTTTTAAATGCGGCAAAAACTCCTCCTTTTACAATAGAAGAAGAAACTGATGGGGGTGAAGAACTACGAATGAAATATCGTTATCTCGATTTAAGAAGAAATGTTGTTCAGGAAAAAATCAAATTACGCCATCAGTTGGCCAAAGAAGTTCGGAACTATTTAGATGGACAAACCTTTATAGAAGTAGAGACTCCTGTTTTGATAAAATCTACACCCGAAGGGGCTAGAGATTTTGTAGTTCCTTCTAGAATGAATGAAGGTCAGTTTTATGCCTTACCTCAATCACCTCAAACTTTCAAGCAGCTATTAATGGTTTCTGGTTTCGACCGTTACTATCAAATTGTAAAATGCTTTAGAGATGAAGATTTACGTGCCGACCGCCAACCTGAATTTACTCAGATAGACTGCGAAATGACTTTTGTAGAGCAAGAAGATGTGCTCAACACTTTTGAACACATGATGCGTCATCTTTTTAAAACAGTCAAAGGTGTTGAATTGAAAGATTTTCCTAGGATGGATTATACCACAGCTATGGAAAAGTATGGTTCAGACAAACCAGACATTCGCTTTGAAATGGAATTCTGTGAATTAAATGAGCTAGCTCAAAATAAAGGTTTTAAGGTTTTTGATGAGGCTGAATTGGTTGTAGGAATCTGTGCCAAAGGTTGTGCTGAATATAGTCGTAAACAATTGGATAAATTAACCGACTTTGTAAGAAGGCCTCAAGTAGGTGCTAAAGGTTTAGTTTATGTTAAATTGAATGAAGATGGTAGTATTAAATCTTCTATAGATAAATTTTATAGTAGCGAAGAATTACAAGCCTGGGCTGATAAAATGCAAGCTGAGAAAGGTGATCTATTGTTAATTATTTCTGGTGATAAAGACCACAGCCGCACTGCAATGAATGAATTGAGGCTGCACCTTGGAAATGAACTTGGATTAAGGAATAAGGATGAATTTGCTCCATTGTGGGTTACTGATTTCCCATTATTAGAATGGGACAAAGAGAATAATCGCTTTCATGCCATGCATCACCCTTTTACCTCTCCTAAAAAAGAAGACGAAGCCAAATTAGACTCTAATCCCGGAGAAGTTAGAGCCAATGCTTACGACATGGTAATTAATGGCGTAGAGATAGGTGGAGGTTCTATCCGAATTCACGACAAAGCATTGCAAAACCAGATGCTTCACTTGCTAGGCTTTAGCGAAGAAGAAGCCAAAGCTCAGTTTGGTTTTCTAATGGACGCCTTTGAGTATGGTGCTCCACCCCACGGTGGGATTGCTTTAGGTTTTGATAGAATGTGTGCTTTATTTGGTGGCTCTGACTCTATTCGTGATTACATTGCCTTTCCTAAAAACAATGCGGGGAGAGATGTAATGATTGATGCTCCTTCAGTAATTAGTGGAGAACAGTTGGAAGAATTGAAGTTGGAGATAAAAAAAGATTAGAATAAGGTTTCTTCATCCTTTTTCACAAAGCCTTCATCTACCTTTAGGCTATCTCCTTCAGCTGCAGCAACAGCTAGTTGATCACATCTTTCGTTTAATGGATCTCCAGCATGACCTTTTACCCAATGAAATGTAACTTGATGTTTGCGGTAAATTTTTAAGAATCTTTTCCAAAGGTCAATGTTTTTCTTTTTTACAAACCCCTTTTTCTCCCAGTTAAATACCCATCCTTTTTCTACAGAATCAACTACATACTTTGAATCTGAATAAACTTCGACAATTGTTTCATTGTTTTTCAATTGCTCTAAAGCTACAATTACACTCAACAACTCCATCCTATTATTAGTTGTCATCTGAAACCCTTCAGAGAGCTCTTTTCTATGTTTGCCAGAAAGCATAACTGCACCATACCCACCATTTCCAGGATTTCCCTTTGCAGCTCCGTCTGTGTAAATTGTTACTTTATTCATTCTTCGAGACAATTTATGGACGAATGTAATAAGAAGTTCCTCAACTCACGCTTTCTCATTATTTTTGTAACAAGCCTACTATTATGAGTTTTAACTTACTAAGTCTTGAGACCACTACTTATCTTGATGGTCTCATGATCCAAGAAAATCTTTTCAATGCTCAATTGGAAAAAAAAGCAAAAGAAAACCCTACTTCTAACACACTTATCCTATTGCAACATCATCCCGTATATACTTTAGGTAAATCTGGAGACCTAAGTAACCTAAAAATTCCTATCGAAGAAACCGATGCTGAATTCTATAGAACCAATAGGGGTGGAGACATCACCTATCACGGACCTGGGCAAATGACAGGCTATCCAATTTTCGATCTAACGCTCTTAGATATAGGTGTTCGACAGTATGTTGAAACTCTTGAACAATGTATCATGGATTGTATAGAAAAGTTTGGCTTACAAGGAGAAAGAGTTGAAGGGGCAAGTGGAGTTTGGCTAGATGTTGGAACTGAAAACGAAAGAAAAATTTGTGCAGTTGGAATCAAAGTAAGTCGAGGTATAACTATGCATGGCTTTGCATTTAATATCAATACCAATCTTGACTATTTCGATAATATCATACCTTGTGGTATGGACGATAAAGAAGTCACTTCGCTCGAAAAGGAATTAGGAAGAAAATTGAATTTCTATGAAGTAGAAAAAAACTTAGTCGACTGCTTCACAAAAAGATTTTCCAGCGCTAATAGTATGGAGAAATCATAAGGTAAACAATTACCCCAGTAATTGTTACGTACAACCAAAGAGGGAGCGTAATTCTAGCTATTTTTCTATGTTTATCAAACTTCTCTGATAAAGCACGCACAAAGGTGACCAATACCAAAGGCACAATAACAATAGCCAATAAAATATGCGATAGTAAAACAGAGAGGTAAATAGTTTTCATTATTCCTTCTCCTCCATAATGGGTAGATTCTGCTAAACTATGGTAGGTTACATAAGACAATAAAAACACTGCTGACAATACCAAAGCCGTTACCATTAATTGTTGGTGCAGCTTTCGATTTTTATTTTTGATTGCAATAAAAGCTGCTATTAAAACGATGGTAGTTGTCCCATTGATAATAGCATTGAGTAGAGGTAACAGGTATACCTCATCACTTACTTCTCCTTCTTTAGGCAATAAATAAAGTACTGCAACCAATACTGGAACTAGTATTGAGACAACAATAACAAACGATTTTAACTTTGATTGAGAAATGGCCACTTTAACTTTTGTCTTTTAAGGGAGCGTAATCTTCTCTATAAAGTATTTCTATAGCATCCATCAAATCATTTACTTCTGTGGTCATTGTGCCATCAAATATCCCTCTAATTCTGCCTTTTCTATCTATTAAAAACAAATTCGATGAATGTAGAAAACCTCCAGGTGCCACTTCATCTTCCATGGCATTGGCAAAATATCCCTCAAAGGCTACTTTATAAATATCTTCCTTATTCCCCGTAACAAAATCCCATAAAGAATCGATCGCATGCACTTTTCGAGCATACTCAAAAAGCACTTCTACAGTGTCGTGTTCAGGGTTTACAGTATGTGATAATAAACGAAAATCTTTGCGATCATAGAAATGTTTTTGTAATTCCAACATATGTGTTGCCATCTTAGGGCATATGCTGGGACAAGTAGCAAAAAAGAAGTCCGCTACATATATCTTTCCTTGATAGTCTGCTTGAGTAATCTTTTCTCCAAGCTGATTGGTAAATTCAAATTTTGGAATTTGATGATACATTGTATCTGTTGTCGAACCTTCAACTACTGTTCTTGGACCCAAAAAAGGAAGAGGATGGAAATGGTTTTCTCCAGTATATAAAACCAGATAAAACAAAGAAGGTAGTAACAGTATTGAAACTAAGATTACTACCTTCTGGATTTTTTTCTTATTCATTTGCCTTACATGAGAACATCCGTATCGTGAATGAAAATTGCTTCATTTAGTGCTAGTATAATTAAATATACTATCAATACTATATAAGGTATAGCTACCATATATATAAAATTCTTGTATTCATGCTTTAGGTGCATATAGTAAGCAACAATATAATAGGCTTTTACTAATGTTAAAATGATAAATGTCCATTTTACAAATGACCAAGCTAAACCTAAGTCTTTCCACGCTAAACCGAGAGAAACCTCAACAGTAGTAACTGCTAGTAATACCCAAAAAATAATCCAAATGGTTTTTCGCATTGACTTCCCCTCTTCCTCAGAGTGGTGGTTCACATATTCTTTTGTTCTATCAAAATCCATATCTAAATCTTATAATTTCTAATCTTAAACTAAATAGAAGAAGGTAAATACAAATACCCAAACGAGGTCTACAAAGTGCCAGTAAAGACCCACTTTTTCTACCATTTCATAATGCCCTCTTTTCTCATAAGTTCCTTTCAATACATTCACAAAAATGATAAAGTTAATTACCACTCCACTAAATACGTGAGTTCCGTGAAATCCTGTAATGAAGAAAAAGAAATCACCAAAAGCAGGAAGTCCATACTCATTCACTGTTAGGTTTGCTCCATAAACTTCTGTACCAGTTTGAATTGCGGCCAATGCCTCAGCTCCCGAAACTTCCCTTCCTCCAGGTATAAGAAATGAGTCTTTCGCATCACTAAGCCATTGTACAATTGTACCATCTGCTAATTGCAAAGCACCTAATTCCGTACCATGGATAAAATGAGACCATTCCCATGCCTGAGAACCAACGAAAATTAATCCTCCAACAATCGTCCATGCCATCCAAACAATAACTTTCTTACGATCCATTCTATGACCAGCTTCCACTGCTAATACCATTGTAACAGAACTCATAATCAAAATAAACGTCATTAAAGCCACATACAATAATGGATGATCTCCATGCATGAAAGGAAAGTGTGTAAATACATCTTCAGCTAATGGCCATACCTCTTCAAAACGATGGCGCATGAAGCCATAAGATATTAACAAGCCTGAGAATGAAAATGCATCAGAAACAAGAAAAAACCACATCATGATTTTCCCATAACTCACGTTAAAAGGTGAACTACCTCCACCCCAGAGTTTTTTTGAATCGATAGAAGGAGAATGTCCTGCCATAGTGTGTTTGTATTAAATAATTATTCTAAAAAATAGATACAAGTATAACCACATTGCACCTAAAAAATGCCAATAAGTGGAAAACACCTGCAAACCTAATAAATTTTTTGAGTTGTATCGCTCTTTAAAAGCATTAAAAAAGACAACTAAAAGAGCAATAATTCCTCCAGCTAGATGAGCTAAATGAACTGCTGAAATAAGGTATAAATATGAACCCGAAGCATTTTGTTCAGCGCCGGTAAAATAAACCCCAATATCTACTAATTGTTGATAGCCTTCAAGTTGAGTAAATACAAAGAGAATCCCTAAAATTAGTGTTCCGCTAATCCCTAACTTGACTGAAGAAACATTGTTTTTCTTAGCTGCAAGATTGGTAATCAATAAAGTAATACTACTAAAAACGATGATTACTGTACTCCACAGAAACATATCTGGAAGTTCAAAGTGGAGCCATTTCCCATCCCCTTTTCTAACAATTACGGCACTAGTTAATCCAGCAAAAAGCATAATAATACTTACCATGCCAACCCACATCAGTGGTTTCGCTACTTTCCTTCGTTTATCCGCTTCAAATTCTTCTTTACTCAATTCTGCTTCTATCTCCATCTCTATATTTTGTCAATAAACCATGCCACCAATACAATTGGAACATAAATAAAAGAGGCAAACATTACTTTGGTCGCTGCCTTATCTGTTTTATTCTGAAACAACTGAATGGATGGATAAATCATAATTATACCCGCTAAAATAAAAAACACCAAGGCGATGTCTCCCGCAAATCCAAAAACAACTGGTAATATACTCACCAATAGCAAAAACAATGAATATACTAAGATCAGAAAGGCTGAGGTAAAATCTTTCCCCCCTTTTGAAGGCAAAAGCTTAAATCCTGCTTTAGCATAATCCGCATCTGCTTTCCAAGCTATGGCCCAAAAGTGTGGAAACTGCCACATAAATTGTACAGCAAATAAAAGCCCTGGTTCTAAGCCAAAATATCCCGTTGCAGCTACCCACCCTAACATTGGAGGAATTGCTCCAGGAAATGCTCCTACAAAAACAGCCCATGGGGTGACTCTTTTCAAGGGTGTATATACCGCTACATATAAAAACAGTGCAAAAACACCTAAAATTCCTGATAGATAGTTTAACTGAATCCAAAGGATTAAGATTCCTAGCAGCCCTGATAATGAAGCTACAATTAAGGCTTCTATCTTATTCATTCTTCCAGTAACCAATGGACGCATCTTTGTGCGGTCCATTAATTCATCTAATTCTTTCTCTATTATTTGGTTGAAACCATTAGAAGAACCTGTAACTAAAAACCCTCCTATGCATAGCCAAAAAAGATCCATCCATACTATGGAATCAACTGCAATTAGGTATCCAAAAAAAGCGGAGAAGACTACTAAAGAAGCTAATCTTAACTTAAAGAATGCTGCATAATCAGCAAGCTTACTACTAATAGAGAAAGAAGAAGCAATCTGTTTTTCTGTGGTCAATTGCATTGGATGTTTACCAATTTTATTGGATTGCAAAAGTAAGCATTGTCTCTTTTTAACACTACTTATTCTATAGTCTAAATCCTGTTTTATTCAAAAAAAAACCGCCAAAATCAAAAATTTTGACGGTTCACTAATAAATTTAAATCTAATTATACTACTCCTTGAGCAATCATTGCATCTGCAATTTTAACAAAGCCTGCTACATTTGCTCCTTTAACATAGTCTACATAATCTCCTTCTTTACCATACTTTACACATGCTTCATGGATAGAAACCATTATACCATGTAATTTTTCATCTACTTCTTCTCTAGACCAAGATAATCTCAATGAGTTTTGGCTCATTTCTAAACCTGAAGTAGCAACTCCACCGGCATTAGAAGCTTTTCCTGGAGAGAAAAATACTTTATGCTCATGAAATACCTCTATTGCTTCAGGAGTACAGGGCATATTTGCACCTTCAGCAATACAAATACATCCATTGCTCATTAGTGTTTTCGCATCGTCTCCATTTAACTCATTTTGAGTGGCACATGGCAAAGCAATATCACAATTTTCTCCCCAAGGAGTTTCTCCTGCATGATAAGTAGCTGAAGGAAATTTGTCTGCATATTCAGATATTCTTCCTCTTCTATTGCCCTTTAAATCCATTATCCAAGCTAATTTTTCAGCATCGATCCCATCAGCATCTATAATATATCCTCCAGAATCAGACATCGTAATTACCTTCCCTCCTAATTCAGTAGCTTTCTCACAAGCATATTGGGCTACATTTCCAGAACCAGAAACTAATACTGTCTTTCCTTGAAAAGAATCAGATTTAGTTGCTAACATCTCTTTAGCAAAATATACTGTTCCATAACCAGTAGCTTCAGGTCTAATTAAACTACCTCCAAATGATAAGCCTTTACCAGTTAATACTCCAGTAAATTCATTTCTTATTCTTTTGTACTGACCAAACATAAACCCTATCTCTCTACCTCCAACACCAATATCTCCAGCAGGAACATCTGTATCAGGACCTATATGACGTGATAATTCTGTCATAAAACTTTGACAAAACTTCATTACTTCATTGTCCGACTTTCCTTTAGGGTCAAAATCAGAACCACCTTTTCCTCCACCCATTGGCAGAGTTGTTAAACTATTCTTGAATACTTGTTCAAAAGCCAAAAATTTCAATACACTAAGGGTTACAGATGGGTGGAATCTCAATCCACCTTTGTAAGGCCCAATTGCAGAATTCATCTCAATTCTAAAACCTCTATTTACCTGAGTTTCTCCTTGATCATCTATCCAAGGAACTCTAAACATTAAAACCCTTTCAGGTTCAACCATTCTTTCCAACAATTTCCCAGATTGATATTGTGGATTTTCTTCAATAAATGGAATTACGGTTTCTGCAACTTCTTGCACTGCTTGTAAAAATTCAGCTTCATGGGCATTTTTGGCAGTAACTTTTTGGACAAAATCATTGATTTTCGCATCCAAAGAACTATTTCCTGTTGTACTCATTGATTATAGTATAGTGTAGTTAATTTTAATAAAATATGGGGGCAAATGTAAATAAAAATGCTCTGAAACAATGTATTAAAACTTAGTAGAAATGAAGCCTAATTTACTGCTTAATCAACTTCCCGGAATAAGTCTCATTCCCATCCAAAACTAACTGATAAAAATAGAGCCCATTTGAAAAGTCGCTCAAGTCAATTATCTCTTTACAACCCTTTATCAATGGTTTTCGTTTAACAATTTTATCGCTGATATACCTTTCCAGGAAGCGACTTAACCAAGCCCTTAAGTTCTAAATTAAACATATGCACTGAGGTTACACTAATAGAAAGTCTTGCTTCTAAAGCTAAATCGTCTAAAAGTTTGGCCTCTCCTTCTTTAAGCAAATCCATAATACTTCTTTCTTCCTCCTTTAAGTTTACAAAAAGCTCAGGCTGAATAACCTTTTTCACCTCTTCCTTCTCCCATCCCAACAAATATTCTATATCAGCAGCTGACTCTATCAAAGCAGCTTTATTATTCTTGATTAATTGGTTGCATCCAACAGATTGCAGATCATCAATTCTACCTGGAACAGCAAAAACATCCCTATGATACCCGTTAGCTAAATCAGCAGTTATTAAAGAGCCCCCTTTTTCAGAAGATTCTATGACCACAACAGCATCTACCATTCCAGCTACTATTCTATTTCGTTCTACAAAATTGCTAGGCCGAATTTTAGTTGAACTCAAATAATCAGACACTAATCCTCCTTTAAGAAGCATTTCTTGTGCTATATTGTAATGTGATTTTGGGTATAAGTCATCTAATCCACTTGCTAAAACTCCTATCGTTTTCAGATTATTATGCAATGCTACTTTATGAGCAACAATATCAATTCCATAAGCTAACCCACTAATAATAGTAGGTTCATGAATTACTAAATCTTCTATAATTTGCTCACAGTATTTTTTCCCTTTAACAGTTGCATTTCGAGTACCTACTACTGCAATCATTTTTTGAGCATTAAGATCCATTTTCCCTTTTGAAAAAAGAAGAATGGGTGCATCCTCACAATGCGTTAGACGTTGCGGATAGGTTTTATCTAAATAAAAATGAGCTTGGATATTATTCTCTTCCATAAAGGATAGTTCTTCTTCTACCCTTTTTGAATGATCAGATTTAAAAATATTATTCACTACTTTCTCTCCAATGTTGGGAACCTTAAGTAAGGCTCCCTTCTTTTCTTTGAAAACAGCTTCTACTCCTCCGCAATAAGCAATCAATTTTTTTGCAGCAATATGACCAATTCCTTGCAGCAAGTTTAATTTAATTGCATATTTTAATTCTTCAATTAACAAGGTCCTTTATAATTATTTATTTTCGTCATAAAGTATATTATCCATGAGCTCAATAGGAATTATTCCCGCACGTTACGGTTCAAGTCGATTTCCTGGTAAGCCTTTAATCGATATTGATGGTAAAAGTATGATTCAGAGGGTGTTTGAGCAAGCAAAAAAAGCAACTTCTCTAGATCATGTAGTAGTTGCTACCGACGATCAACGTATTTTGGATGAAGTCGAGCGTATAGGTGGTGAAGCAATAATGACTTCTTCTGATCACCAGAGTGGGACAGACCGATGCTTGGAAGCATTAGAGAAGCAAGACCATACTTTTGATATAGTAGTCAATATTCAGGGAGACGAACCTTTCATTTCTCCAGAACAAATCAACTTAATATTAAGCTGTTTCCATGCAGAGAATACCGAAATAGCTACCTTAGTAAAGCTGATTGAAGATGCTGATGATTTGTGGAACCCTAACAAACCCAAAGTGTTAATGGATGATGATGACTTTGCCATCTTATTCAGTCGACAGTGCATCCCTTATTTGAGAGGAGTAGAAAAAGAAAACTGGAACAATGAATTCAATTTCTACAGGCACATCGGAATGTATGCCTATCGTTCGGATACTCTTAAAGAAATTTGCAAATTACACCCAAGCCGCTTGGAAAGGGCTGAAGGGTTAGAACAGTTAAGGTGGATTGAAAGTGGATATAGAATAAAAACTGCCATCACCGAAGAGGAGGCTACATCAATTGACAGTCCTGAAGATTTAGAAAAGCTAAACTTTCAATAACTAACAGAATTCTTACCTTCGCAATCTAATGCAGAATTTTAAAATCAACATCTACATTTCCGACCTACTTTATAAGTACGACTGTGTGGTTGTGCCTGATTTCGGTGGCTTTGTGGCGAATTATGCTTCTGCAAGAATTCATGCTATACAGCATCAATTTACTCCTCCTTCTAAAGAAGTTTCTTTCAATAAAAACTTAAAAAACAATGATGGTTTATTGAGTAACCATATTGCTTTAAGAAAAGAAATCTCTTATGAAGATGCCAATCAATTGATTCAGTCTTTTGTGAACCAATCAATTCAAGGCTTACAAAGAGGCGACAAAATACATATTGAAAAAGTAGGCACCTTATTTTTAGACCCTGAAAGAAACATTCAGTTCGTTGCAGAAGATCGAAACGATTATTTATTGGATTCATTTGGTTTATCAGCCTTCAAAGCCCTCCCAATACAAAGAGAAGGAGCTGAAGAAAGAATTCAAAAAAGAATACAAGAATCCATTCCACTATTAAAAGAGGAAGAAAAAAAGAAAAGAAAATATTATTGGCCTGCTGCAGCTTTGTTGATTGTAGTTCTTTCCTCAGGACTTTTTCTAAATCAACAATTTTCGTGGGTAAATGGAGGAGAGCTTTATCACTCTACACTGAATAGTCTAGATAGAAGTGAAAACAAGACCTATTATAGTAAGCCAATCTCCTTGAATTCAATTGGAGAAATTGAAGTTGAAAAGGAATCTGATCTAATCATAGAAGAAGGAATCGTTTCATATAAAACTTCTACTGGAAAAGTGACGAATTTGTTTATCGACAATAGAAAGGAAGACTTAACAACAGAAATTGACAATACTGAGGTTGTTAAATCTACCCCGACCAATGGATTAAGGTTCCATGTTATGGGAGGTTGTTTTTCCAAATTATCAAATGCAAAAGGCTTAGTTCGCACATTAAAATCTCAGGGATTCAAAGCACTATTATTGGGCAACTACAAAAATTTGCATGCCGTAAGCTTTGGTAGCTTTGCTACTAGAGAAGAAGCAATTAACTTGTTAGCTCAAGTTAGAAATGGTGAAAATCCAAATGCTTGGTTGTTGGTAAAACCTTTCTAAAAACAAGCATTTAATCCTACTTTTGCAGCCCAAAATACAGGCATGAAAGCTAGAAAAGCACAAGACACCTTCGCTCAAACATCAAAAATTGTTTTACCTAACGACACCAATGTATTGGCCAATTTAATGGGAGGTCAATTACTAAACTGGATGGACATTACTGCGGGAATTTCAGCCCAGCGTCATTCAAGAAGAGTTGTGGTAACTGCTTCTGTTAATAATGTTTCATTCAACCAGCCCATAAAACTAGGTGATATTGTAACGATTGAAGCAAAAATTTCAAGAGCTTTTACCTCTTCTATGGAAGTTTATCTTGATGTTTTTGTAGATCTAAACCAAGGGGGTCGAAAGAAAAGCAATGAAGCAATTTATACTTTCGTTGCTGTAGACCAAAATGGAAGCCCAATTGAAATTCCTGAATTAATTCCTGAAACTGATCAAGAGAAGGAACGCTTTGCAAGTGCTTTAAGAAGAAGGCAATTGAGTCTGATTTTAGCAGGAAAAATGAAACCTGAAAATGCTACAGAGTTGAAAGCTCTCTTTAACATTTAGAAAACAGATTAGAACAATTTTATTTTTTCTTTTTGCTGCTTTTTGCCAATGGGTTAAAATCTACACATAACTGTATCCAATACTCTAAATCTGCATCTAAGTCAAATCCTTCGGGAGTGACAAATACATAACCCTTCATTGGCCTTCCAGTAAAATCCATGGGTTGACACCCAGGCTTTTGAATTGCTTCAGCGTATGCATCTTCTCCAATTCTAGCCATCAGTAAATTTGTATTCTTTTTTTTATCGAAGTGGGCTCCGCAACACATCTTATCGTCTACCATAAAACATAGGCCCCCCATCATGTTCTTTTCTAGAAAGCTTACTCCTTTCTCTTTAAATTGTTGCCGAATTCGATCAGCCATGTATTCATCAAATGCCATTCTTTATCGCTTTATGATTTTTTCATATAAAGTAATCCAATCTTGTGGGCTCATCTTTTGAAGTAACTCTTCAATAAGAGCATAAGGAATATCATCCATTCTCTTGAATCGAATGCAACTTTTACCCATATCTAACTTATACTTCGCATGTTTTGGATATTCTGCAACAAACCATTCCATTAAATTTTGATCTGCATAAATTCCCATATGGTAAAGTGCTACAAAATTCTTTTGATTAGCCAAGTTTAAAAATGGCAAAGGAGTTTTTGGTTTACAATGGTATCCATCTGGATAGATGGAATAGGACACTTGCCAACCTAGCATTTTGTATATAATGCATTCTTCAAAACCATCAGGTAAGCTTTTATTTATGATTGCTTTTAATTTTTCAATAATCGCTTTACGGTCCTTCGGCAATTGATCTATATATTCCTGATGTGATGTCATTTCACCTTTTGTTGCTTTTCAATACTCTATAAAACTACAAAGAAAACTTAATCAAGGTTTCTTGTTTTTCTAATCCTGTATCAATCCATAGATAAGCTCCTGATAATGACTTTTTCAGTAAAGCAAAAAACTTAACTTAGCGCAATAAATTATACTTATGCTTTCAAAAAGAATAGAACAACTACTTCAAGATCAAGTAAAAAAAGAAGCTTCCTCTTCTCAAACTTATTTAGCTATGGCCTGCTGGGCTGATGTAAAAGGGTTTAATGGAGTAGCTAAATTTCTATATGCTCACTCTGATGAAGAGCGCCAGCACATGCTCAAATTAATTCTATTTTTAAATGAACGAGGAAGCCAAGCAACTATTCCTGCTTTAGATGCTCCAGAAAAAGAGTTTAAGAGCCTAAAAGAAGTTTTTGAAAGTATTCTTGATCATGAAATATTAGTAACGGCATCTATTAATAATATTATCACTGCCTGTTTGGATGAAAACGATCATTTAACCAATAACTTCATGCAATGGTATATCTCTGAGCAAATGGAAGAAGAGCAATTAGCCCGTTCTATTATTGACAAATTAGAAATGATTGGAAGCGATAAATCCAGTTTATACTTATTTGATCGAGAATTGGAAACTATCGAAACTGAATAAAGATTTTCTAGCGCTTATTTATCCAAAACAAATTTTACGCCTCCTGCAATCAACATTCCATTTAAGCCACTATCTCTCTCATAGTAGCTAATTTTTAGGTTTATGTTCTTCACACCATATTTTCCAATGTGACATTTGGTAAAAATATCAGTGTAACTTATTCCAAAGCTAAATTGACTAGCCGTATACTCTGATAGATCATAATCTGAAGTATAATAGGCATCAGTTGAAAGATGTTGATCGTAAGGCAAAAAGTAATCTGCGGCTGTCTGAAAGTAATATCGATAAGAAGGATATAAAGTAATTCTATTAAACGCTTTAATCGGAATTTCTATACTTGCCGTTTGAGAACTTATCCCCCAGTCATCACTATAATATCTAAGATAAGTTCGCAAGACTAAATATTCATTAATGTAATAGTTTAATCTACCTCCTACTGCAATCTTAGTCCTATTCCCAGGCATCATCTCAATCCCTTCAGCTAAATGAAAATCATTTATATAGGTGTTATCTACATCTTTAAAATAAACTCGCTGAAAAGGAGTAGATAATAAGCCATCTTGAATAACATAATCCGCCATCAATACTCCTTGCATTCTTCTAGAAAGTATTTGAGAAAGGCTCAACCCAATCGCATAAGTATTTCTACCTTCATCATTAAATGCCTTAAAGTTGGGAGAATAATTTGGGTTTCCTCTTAAGGAATAACCCAAATAGGATCCATTAATGTTTTGTTCCGAATCTCCAAAAGGTCTCAATTCCATAGGGTATATGGCATTCCATTGATCAAAATAGACATTCCCACTAATTCCTAATTCTGTATTTTTTTCATTGAACAGTAGTGAATAACTTCCCCCTAATCCTACTGAGAAGTAATCGTATTCACTTGCAACAGAAAGCTTGGCAGTCCAAACTTTATTACGATCATCAGAACTATGAGAATAACTCCCTACCACATTGGTCCATGTATCAGCTCCTGAAGCTCCTGTTGAAGTTGTGAAGGCATTTGGGTTATCTATATCTAATGCGTTTACATTACTAGAAGAAGCAGAAGTGTATGCTGATATACCTGCATCAATGGTTAAAACATCATCATCATTCAACGGAATTGAAATTACAATTGTTGGTGTAATATCTGTCAATTCTTCTGTCCCAATGCCTCCAGTAACTGCTGCATTCTCTCCATCTTGAGCATAATAACTCATCAGAAAATCAACTTCAGTGCTTTCTAGGACCCTTTTTTTATAGACTTTCTCCTCTTGAGAAAAAACTATTGTCCCTAGCCCCATTAAGCCTATCAAAATAAAAATACTTTTCATCTTATTCTTAATTACACCCACAGCCACCTCCTGATTTACCTCCATTAGCCCCTGATGCAGCCTCACGATAGGAATGAAAATTAGTTTCAAAGCGATCTGACTTTCTTGCATTTAATTCCATGTCAGGATCATTTAGGTTCACCTTTTCATACTCCTTAACTACCGTACAAGCTGTTAATGAACTAAACACAATTGCTACTATACATAACTTCTTTATCATTGAGTATCGATTTTTATATTTTCCGATTGATGAATCCTTCCTTTTTCATCTATGATGATGCATTCTATTTTGGGAAGTTGATTGATTCGATTTATTCCTGCTTCCATTCCCATAACAAATACTGAAGTTGCTAATGCATCTGCTAACTCAGCACTATTGGCAAAAACAGTCACACTGATTATCCCACTTGAAGGATATCCACTTCTTGGATCAATTATATGACTATACCGTTTGCCTTCAAAACTAACATACTTTTCATAATTCCCAGAAGTCACTACAGCTCCTTGTTTTATTGGCAAAAGACCGAAAGCTTTTTGCTTATCCAGTGGATTAGTAATTGCAACTTCCCAATCTTTTCCAGAGGGTTGCTTTCCCCAGGTATTCATATCTCCCGATGCATTGATAATTCCTGCCACAACTCCTTTCTTCATTAATAATTCTTTAGCACGATCTGCTGCGTAACCCTTCCCAATCCCTCCAAATCCAATTTTCATCCCTTTCTCTTTTAAGAATACTGTTTTTTGCTCCTTATTCAATTCAATATTTTCATATCCCACTAAGTGCACAGATTCTTGAACAACTTGTTCCGAAGGCATTACTTCCATGCTTCCATCAAATTTCCAAATTCTGTCCATGGATGCATAACTAATGTCAAATGCTCCATCGGTTAATCTTGAAAGCGCAATTGCCCTTTCAATTAGCTCAAATAACTCAATGCTAACTTTTTCTGCCTTTATCCCTGCACTTCTATTAACTAAAGAGGTTTCTGAGTTTTGATCCCAAGATGAAATAAGCTTTTCAATTCGTTTAATCTCACCTACAGCCTCATCAATATAATTTTTTGCCTCTTCTTTACTCAATGCCACAACAGTAATTTCAAAGTTACTTCCCATTAATAACAATGATCGCTTGTGTATTTCTTGTGTAGAAACAGTAAGGTAAACGAACAGAAAAGAAACCGTTAGTAAGATCCTCATCTTTTTATAAGTTATTGAGATGTTTTATATACTCTAAGGGACTCAATTTTTTATACCCTGTCTGTCCTAGAACTTCCCCAGCTTCGTCTAACAGCACTACATGTGGAAAAAATCCTTGTCTATTGTATTTTTCAGCTAGCTGGTTATTTTTTTCTTGTAAATCTTGGGGTAATCGGTTCCCTTTTTTTCTAGGAAAGTCTGCTTGAAGCATAATATAATGCTTTTCTGCATAAACTTTGAACTCCTCGGTGCTCCATATCTCTTTGTCTAACTTAATGCATGGGGCACACCAGTCAGACCCTTGGAATACTAATAAAATTATTGCCCCTTTCTCTTTCGCTAGGCTTTTGGCAACTTCTATGTCTGTCTGCCATTCTTGTGCGTTTCCGATAAAGCAAATTATACTCAAAACAAGGGTAAATACTATTTTAATCATAATGTATATTTAAATCATAACGTATATATAGTATACAAAATTACATTTCTCAAAAGTATTGAATACCAATCCCAAAAGAATTCCATTATATAACAGAACAACTGTTCTAAAACAAGGCAACTACAGTAAATATCACACCCATTAGAAACACTCACAACTGTTAGAAAGGCATGATAAAATGCAACTTCTACGGTTTAGGTTATCTCTCTTTATTATTAAATACAATACACATGTATATAGTTTATACTTAATTTTGAAGACATAAATTTCTACCCTCAATTACTATCATGCCAAGAACTAAAGCTTTCAATGAAGATGTTGTATTAGAAAAAGCAATGAATCTTTTTTGGGAAAAGGGCTATAATGCCACATCCATGCAGGAGCTAGTAAGCAGGCTTGGAATTAACAGAGCTAGTCTTTATGATACTTTTGGCAACAAGAACCAATTGTTTGAAAGAGCAATTGAAAAGTACAAATCAGAAAATATACTAAGCCTTTCAGATTTTCTCTATCAGCAACTTAATGTTCGTCAGGGCTTATACCTCATGCTTGAAAGGTATGTTGATATAGCCATAGCAGATAAACAACCTAAAGGCTGCTTTATTGTGAATACCACAACTGAAATGGCAAATACTGATGCAGCAATTAATGACCTCTTGGATGATTATAAAGCAAAAGTAGAAACAATCTACTTCAACTATTTGCAGTATGGTATTAATCAAGGTCAAATATCCCCTTACAAAGACATTAAAGTAATCTCTAACTACTTGTATACTTTACAATCGGGTATAAATGTAATTGCCAAAGTGCAAAAAGATAAAGCCAGCCTAATGCAGATTATTAGCACCAGCTTGGCTATATTAGACTAAAAAAGGCTCCCGCATTTTTGCGAGAGCCAACCAAAACAACCAACCGAAAAACTACAGGCCGTTATTTCGTTATAACATCTTATTTATTATCTAGTAGCAGAACCTGTAGGCAATGTTCCAAGGTTTTGCCCGAAATTGTGAGAAGTTGGGGCTGTAGCTGCATTCGCATCAATCATACTAGCTAATGGCTTCAATAAAAATGGCGCTGGAGAATTATCTGGCACAGGCTCTACTGAGATTACAACTGTTTTCCCTCTTACATCTAAAGGAAATGTCTCTCCTGCTGGTGCGTTTAAGAAAAAATCTTCCCCTGGTATAGGAGGTCCAGCATTATTTTGAGTACCTGAAAATGGATTTCCACTATCTGCTGCTCCAAAATCTGTAAATGTCCCTGTTGAAATTGGACCATTCGCCGTAACAATCCATCCTTCATAAGCCCATCCTGCAGGAAGAGTTGGCAATGTAAAGTTAGCGGTTGGTGGCGCACCTGGAGCTCCAAACCAAATTCCGTTCATGTCGTTACTATTGTTTCCCATATCTTCATCTGTTGGAGTTCTTAAAAAATAGGTCCCTGCGGCATTAGAAAAATCTCCTAAAGCAGGAGCTACAGCAGTAGATGCCATTGCTGTGTTTCCAGAAAAGTCTCCAGCGATTAATTTTTGATCTGATGGCATTGGGTCACTATCTGGAGAAGGCTCTACTGTTAGAATGAACTTGGTAGCTGCATCTAATTGTGTTTGATCAACTGTAAAAGCTGTTTTAGAAGCATTACCATTACCATCTACTGTAAAGGTCCCTGTAGAAACTGGAGATCCATTAACTAAAATCCATCCTTCATAGGCATGGTTTGCTCCTAAATCTTCTAAACCACTAAAGCTTAAGTTTAGATTAGTTGAGGCTGCGGGTGTTGGTGTAGTGGCATCATCACTATCGTCATCACTACAGCTAGCCAATAGCCCTAAACAGGCAAACCCTGCTATTAATAATTTTGTATTTGCTCTTCTTTTAAGAGAGCTTGTTTTTATAACATTTCGTTTCATTATTTTGATTTTATGATTACAGGTCAAAAGTATTCGGCTGATATTGCTAAATGCTCACAAGGAAATAACGTTTTTGTATTATTTCAAAATCTGCTCAAAATCAAAAAGATAAAAGGATTTGTCTGTTAAATGTCAAAGAAATAGTTGTATCAACATCTATTTTTGTCTCAAAAAGTAATTGAACTGTTATAGTTCTGTGATACTTTTTATGTTTTCTTGTAGTGTATTATTTAATAAATGAAAAAAGTACTGATAGTTGAAGATGATCCAGAGATTTTAAATCTCTTGGAAATTCATTTGAAAGATTTATCCTGTGAAGTTATTAAAGCCTTGGACGGTAAAACAGGACTAGACAAAGCAATGTCTGAAAAACCTGATTTGGTGATTCTAGACATTACCTTGCCTGAAATGGATGGAATTGAAGTGTGTAGACAAATACGAACAAGTTCTGCTGTTCCTATTATTATGCTCACTGCCAAGTCGGAAGAGATTGATAGAGTACTCGGTTTAGAAATGGGTGCTGATGATTATATCACAAAACCTTTTAGTGTCCGAGAATTCATTGCCAGAGTAAAAGCTGTTTTCCGAAGAACAGAAATGAGCTCCAACAAATCTGATGTTCAAAATGAACCAATACTCAGATTTGAAGATTTATCCATTGATATTGAAATGCGAAAGGTGATTGTTCGGGAAAAGAAAGTTGAACTCTCTCCAAAAGAATTTGAGTTATTGGTGTTGATGGCTTCTCATCCAGGAAAAAGTTATAGCCGTTCTGACTTATTAAAATTGATTTGGGGATACGACTTTGATGGTTACGAACATACCGTTAATTCTCACATAAATAGATTAAGAGCAAAAATTGAAGCAGACATGAATAACCCTCAATATATAATTACAACTTGGGGAGTAGGTTATAAATTCAACGAAGAATAAGATGGCGCATAATAAAACAATCACCAATCAACTCATGCTTAAGTTAAGCATCACCTTCTTTTTATTGGTGATTTTAATGGGTGCTTCCTACATTTTTACCACTGTTTATTTTACCAAAAAGCATTTTCAAGAAACATCGCAAAAATTAAACATCTCCTTAGCGGATCATTTAATTGAAGAAAAATTTCAAAATGCTTCTCCTTTTTTAGAAGATGGCAGTGTTAACAAACCTTTGTTTGGCGACCTCATGCACGACATGATGGCGGTTAACCGAAGCATAGAAGTTTACCTTTTAAGTGACGATGGTGAGATTTTGTACTCTGTAGTACTGGATCATAGCAACCCAAACGAACCTGCTAAAACAGTAAATCTTAAACCCATTCAGAAATTTATTGACGAAGGCGGTGAAGAGTTTGTGTTGGGAGATGATCCAAGAAACCCTGGAGAAGCCAATATCTTTTCTGCAGCTCCATTTGATGTAGACGGAAAATCTGGCTATATCTATATCATATTGGCTGGACAGGAATTGGCTGCTGTAACGGATGCTTTATTTGGAAGTTACTTTATGCAATTAGGTTTAGGCGCTGCTACTTTAACTACCCTTTTTGCTTTAATTATTGGCCTATTAAGCATCTGGTTTTTAACTAAAAACTTAAGAAGTATCATTCAAACTGTAAAGCGTTTCCAAGAAGGTGACCTAGAAATTCGGATTGAAAACCCTGATCAATCAGATCTATCAATCTTAGCGAATAACTTCAACCAAATGGCCGATACTTTGGTTAAGAATATGGAAGAGATTCAGTCAGTTGACAGTTTAAGGCGAGAACTAATAGCTAATGTTTCCCATGATTTAAGAACTCCCCTCGCCATCCTTAAGGGTTATGTCGAAACCTTACAGATGAAGGTTGATACAATCGACAAAGCTGAAAGGGAGAAGTATTTGAGCATCATCCACGACAGTTCAGACAAACTCTCCAATCTGGTTACCCAATTATTTGAGTACAGCAAATTGGAGGCGGAACAGGTTACTCCAAACAAAGAGCCTTTTTCTATGACTGATTTAGCCTTGGATTTAGTAGGTAACTACCAAATGTTAGGCGAGAAAAAAGAAATTTCTCTGAAAGTTGATGCTGAAAAAGACATTCCTCTTGTATTTGCAGACATAAGTTTAGTAGAGCGTGCTATCCAAAATTTAATGGACAATGCTTTAAAATTTACACCCAAAGGAGGTGAGGTAACGATACACCTCAGCTCCTATGAGAAAGAAGTGAAGATTACCGTTTCAGACACTGGCCCTGGAATCAAAGAAAGCGAACAAAGTCAATTATTTGAACGATACCGTCAATCTAAAAGAACCAGCCAAAGTGAAGGTATTGGTTTGGGCTTGGCTATAGTGAAAAAAATTATGGAATTACACAATACCAGCATTCAAATTATTAGCAAACCCAATGAAGGTAGTTCCTTCCAGTTTGGTTTGCCATCTTATGCTGGGTAATTTATTTTTCTTCTAAAAACTCATGCGTAAAATGCTGTTTTCCTTTTTCCTTGGAAAACTTGTCTGCATTAAAAGCTTTTGATCCTCCTTTTGGAATTGAAAGTGATTGCCAATTGGATGCCGCCATTTTACCAATAAAAACAATTTGTCCAATGTGATATGGATAATGTGCTAATTGTCTATTGATGGCTTCCACTACAGAATGTCCTTGATTACGAATGTAAACCTCTTGATTAAGATCTTCATTTGTTAAAGGGTTAATTGCTGTAAATAAGCACGCCCAGCCTTCTTCCCATTTTTGAAGAAGCTCTTCCCTATTTTTTATGTCTGCTTCAAATTCTTCATCTCTTTTTCTCCATTCTTTTTCTCCATCAGAATTTAAAAAATCGGTCCAACGAGAAAGCATATTCCCCCACAAATGTTTTATGATAATAGCAATGCTATTGCTTTCTTCATTGTATTGCCAAAATAATTGTTCGTCAGATAATTGAACAAAGGTTTTATCTCCCAACGATTTGTAATACTCAAATTGTTTTTTTACTCCTTCAAGGTAGTCTATATTCATCACTTTGTTCGGTTTATTTCTGTTTCTAAAGATTCAATCAATGAGGGAAAGAAATCACTAAACGTTTTAAACTCCGTCCTATTATCCTCATATTTTTTTAATACCTCAATTAAAAACTCACAATGCTCAAAGCCAACAGATTTTTCATATGCTAATAATTCTTCTCCAGCAGCTTTCCCATAAATAGCCTCAGCAATCCTAATTGTTATGGATCGGTCTACTAGCTCATATAAATAGGAATCCCAGTATGCATAACCTTCCTCTCTTACCCTTTCTTTTACTATTGGGTACAACACCTTTTCCAACTCTATTGTTTGATCTAAGAATTGATCCACTACCGGATTAACATAATTGTGACCAAATTCATGTATAATCATATCTTGCTCTAAAAATACTTGATCAAATTGAGGCACAGAATCCTTCACTTTGTTTGGACCAACAAAGGCATATTGTTCTGCTACATCCGTTCTTTCTAAAGCAAAGCCTCCCTGATGTAATAGGGGCGACAAGACCATTGTATACTTTGCCTCTTTATATATTCCATAATAATCTTCTATTACCTCAATGATGTCTTTTCTTTCAATACTATCCTCTGCCGATAAAATCATTTTATCTAAAAACCCTTTCTGACTCACAAAAAAACTATCGCATTTAGCATCAATATAAAAGGATGATAATGCCTTTCTAAATAACTCTAGGCTGTCAGAAGAAATTAACTCAAATGGAAAATCTACCTCTCCTTTTTTCTCCAATTCGGGAAGCTCTCCATATTGAAAAATCCAATTCACAGGAAAATCAGCCCCAAAGCCTTGTTCAAAAAGCCCTTCTATAATTGGTATAACTTCATGCTCTTTATAGGGTTGAAAATATTCAATTGCAGCTTCCTTATAGGTAGTTGAATATCTTGAAACAAGCGGATAGTCGGTCAATAAAAACACATAATATAATACTTCTATCTTCTCATCTATCTTAAATTCTAGTTCCGCTCTCTTTGATTCAATAATTTCTTCTCCATCTTGTTCCTCAACAACTGGCTTCTTTTGAGTTTGGTTGCACCCTATAAATACAACCGTAAGTAATACTAGTACAAATCCCTTTTTCATAATTCTTTGTTTATTCTTTGCCATTCTTTTTGATTTATTCTATAATAAAGGGAGCCTTCAATTCCTTCACAACTTTCTTTCTTCCAAAACTTCATCCCTACCTTTTCCAATACCCTGATGGAAGCTATATTCTTTTCATCAGCTCTTCCTACGATCTCCTCAATTTCATAATTAAGAAACCCAAATCCAATTATTGCCCTGGAGGATTCAGCAGCATAGCCTTTATTCCAATCTTTTTTAAAAAGTCGATACCCTAAATCTATCATTCCATCTGCATGCTTTTTAAGGCCACACCAACCTATAATTTCCCCAAGTGATTTAAGAATTACTGTATTTCTCCCAAACCCATTCTTTTCATAGTCTGAATAATTTCTGATCAACTCTTCCGCTGCACCAACTGAATTAAATTCCCCTTCACCCGTATATTTCATCACCTCCCAATCTGAATTTAACTCATAAAATTTCTGAGCATCAGAAAGCTTAAACTCTCTGAGAATTAATCGCTCTGTTTCTAATATTATTCCCAACAAATCAACTTTAATCTCCTAATTTAAATCATAAATTCAAGATATTGCTCAATTTTATTGCCAGCGATACAAAAAATCTTTTAAAACGCTATTTTTACCTTCCATTAAAGCAACGATATGCCTTCAGTAAGAATCATAACCGAAGAGAAAAATTCTGTTTTTAACCAATACCTCTCTGAAATTCGAGATCATAAGATCCAAAAAGACAGATTAAGGTTTAGAAAGAACTTAGAAAGGTGTGGGGAAATATTTGCCTATGAAATCTCTAAAGAGCTTTCTTACCACAAAAAAGAGGTGAAAACTCCACTTGGTGTTTCTGAAGATTATTTAATTGCTGAACAACCAGTTCTCATTACCATTTTAAGAGCTGGACTCCCATTACACCAAGGATTACTTAATGTCCTTGACAAAGGGGACAATGGTTATATCTCGGCCTATAGAAAACACAATAAAGATGGAAGTTTCGATATCGAATTAGAATATTTAGCCTGCCCATCTTTAGAAGGCCGAACGATTATTCTTTCAGATCCTATGCTGGCAACAGGTTCTTCGATGGTTTTAGCATACAAAGCACTACTTTCTAAGGGAAAACCCAAACATTGTCATGTTGTTGCTTTAATAAGTAGCTCTGAAGGCTTAGAATACACTCAGAAAAACCTTCCGAAAAACGCTACCATTTGGGTAGGAGCTGTTGATCAAGAAATGACTGCTCAATCTTACATTGTTCCTGGATTAGGAGATGCGGGAGATTTGGCTTTTGGCACTAAAGACTAGCGATGCAAGAGATTCTAGAAATTTTGAGCCTGCTGTTAGTAAGTGCTACAAAATTCTTTCTTGCTCCTTCTATTGCAATCTATTTAGGATATGGTTTTCTTAAATCTGTGTTCATTACATCAGCTGGAGGGATTATTGGTTTTTTTATCTTCTTTAAATTTGGAATTATTATTAGGAAATGGTTCCTAAAACTCTTCAAGAAGAAAAAGAAAGCATTCTTCACTAAAAAAACTCGACTTATAGTAAAAGTTAGAGCAAAATATGGGCTCTGGGGGCTTGCTATTCTCACCCCTTGTTTATTAAGTGTTCCTATTGGGGCCTTCTTAGCTTCAAGGTATTATTCTAAAGATAAAAGAACAATCCCATTTTTTATAGGGTTTATAATCTTATGGTCAATTTTGCTAAGTTCAATCTCTTTAAGTGTATTCTATGAAAACATATGAACATCTCTTTTTTGACCTCGACAGAACTCTTTGGGATTTTGAAGGGAATTCGACTGAAGCGATAACGGAGTTATTTGAAACTCATCAATTAAAGGAGAAGTTAAATACTGAAGCTCCTTTTTTTGTAAAGGTCTATAAAGAATTTAATCACAAAATTTGGGGAGAATACCGTGAAGGCTTAATTACAAAAGATGAACTTCGATTAAAGCGTTACTATGAAACCTTTAAATACTATGGACTAGAAGACGAAGAGTTTGCCTTGAAGTTTAATGATGAGTATGTTCAGTGCTGTTCAGTTAAAACCAACCTTATACCCCATACAATTGAAGTGTTAGAATATTTGCAGCCTAACTATCAACTACATATTATTACGAATGGATTTGTTGAGGCTCAATATATTAAGCTTGAAAAGAGTGGCCTTGAACGTTATTTTAAAGAAATAGTTGTTTCTGATGGGTTTGGTTATCGAAAGCCTGATAAAAGAATTTTCCATCATGCAATGAAAGTAGCTAATGCAATAGCTACTAATAGTCTTATGATAGGTGATGATTATGGCCCTGATGTGCTTGGTGCTAAAGGGGTAGGAATGGATCAAGTATATTTTAATGCTAATGGTGACCAAAAAGAAGCAACATATTGTGTACAATCTTTAATCGAATTGAAAGGATTTTTGTAGTATTGAGTTTAATTTTAAAAAATGGGAGAAGATAAAGTATTTAATAAACCAAGAGAAGCAAAAGACTTTAAGTTTGGAACTGAAGTCGTAACCGTATTTGATGATATGGTTAGCCGTTCTGTTCCGTTCTATGGTGAAATTCAAAGGATGGTAGCTGAACTGGGGGGTGATTTCGCTGCAGAAGGTTCTAATTTGTATGACTTAGGTTGCTCTACAGGAGCATCACTGATTTTATTGGATAAAACTGTCAATGAGAATGTAAAATTCGTTGGACTTGATGACTCAGAAGAAATGCTTGCAAAATGCGATAAAAAATTGCAAGAAAATGGCATCAAACGGGATTATGAATTAAATTTTGCTGACTTAAATCAAGGGATTGATATTGAGAATGCTTCTGTTGTTAATCTGTGCCTGACCTTACAATTTCTAAGACCATTAAATAGAGAGCGATTAGTTCAACAGATCTATGATGGAATGAACACTAATGGTTGTTTGATATTAACTGAAAAAGTATTGGGTGAAGATTCTCTTTTCAATAGACATTTCATAAAGTATTATTATGATATGAAAAGAAGACACAATTACTCTGATATGGAAATTGCCCAAAAGAGAGAAGCGTTAGAAAATGTTCTCATTCCTTATAAATTAGAGGAGAACAAAGAATTATTAAAAAATTGTGGATTTAAACTAGTAGATGTATTCTTTAAATGGTATAACTTCTGCGGAATAATAGCTGTAAAATAATGGTAAAACTTGGTAACTTCTTATTTCACTATCGGAACATCTTATTTCCGGTTTTTTATTTCTTCTTATTCATCCCTTCCCCTGAACTTTTTCCTGACTATAAACATGCTCTTTTATTAGGGTTTGTTGTAGCTTCTTTAGGTCAAATATGCAGAATTGCAACCATTGGCTTAAAATATATCATTAGAGGAGGTAAAAACAGAAGAGTTTACGCTGAAGACTTAATCACTGAAGGTTTATTTGCTCATACCAGAAATCCTCTATATGTTGGAAATGTTCTAATCTTAATCGGCTTAGGGTTAATGACCAATACTTTACTATTCAATTTAATTATGTCTCCATTATTTATATTTTTCTACCAAGCCATTATTAGAGCTGAAGAAAACTTTTTAAGAAATAAGTTTGGAGAAGGGTTTGACAAATATTGTGCTGACACCAATAGATGGTTACCAAAATTAAGTGGCTTAAGAGAAACCATGAGCTCAATGGAGTTTAAATGGCAAAGGGTAATTGTTAAAGAATATACCTCAGCTTACATTTGGCTTTCAGGCGCAGTATTGGTTCTTCTCAAAACATTCTATCGACTGCCTACTCAAGATTTATTCAATGCTTACTGGATGCCATTAACCATTACACTTGGCGTCCTTCTTATACTTTACCTATTTACTCGCTACCTTAAGAAATCTAAAACATTAAACCCAGATTAATTGAGGAATGTCAGATAGACTAAATATTGAAAAAAGTGCTAATTGGATGCAAAAAGAGCGTCCCTATTACTTTTTTGGACCATGTAGTGCAGAAAGCCCTGAACAACTTCGTGCAACTGCAAAAGGAATATCTGAGAATTTTAAGAATGTTATTTTTAGAGCTGGTGTATGGAAGCCTAGAACACGCCCAAATAATTTTGAGGGTATAGGTGTAGATGCTCTTCCTTGGTTGCAGGAAATAAAAAAGGAATTTGGGTTTCAGTTGACTACAGAAGTAGCAAGCGCAGAACATGTAGAGGCCTGTTTAAAGGCTGGAATTGATATTTTATGGGTAGGTGCTAGAACTACTGTAAATCCTTTTTCAGTCCAAGCCATTGCTGATGCTTTAAAAGGAGTTGATATCCCCGTATTCGTTAAAAATCCAATTAACCCTGACCTTTCACTATGGATGGGTGCACTGGAAAGAATCAATAAAGCTGGGGTAAACAAATTAGGAGCCATTCATAGAGGTTTTCATTTAGCTGATAATGGACCCTACCGCAATTCTCCAAACTGGAATTTAGCAGTCCAATTAAAAGGCGCTTTCCCTAACTTGCCCTTGATTTGTGATGTAAGCCATATTGCTGGAAAAAGGGCTCTACTTAGTCATGTAGCACAAAAAGGAATTGACCTAGATATGGATGGACTCATGGTTGAAACACATATCAACCCTGAAGAAGCACTTAGCGACCCTCAACAACAACTTACCCCTATTCAGTTAAATGATTTAATTAAAGGACTTACTCCCAAGAAAAAATCATCTGATGATCAAGAATTCAAGTCTAAACTTGAATTGTTGAGAGATGAAATAGATCAAATTGATGATGAACTTTTGGAGCAAATCGCTGTTCGTATGAATTTGGCAAAACAAATCGGAGATTATAAAAAAAATAATAAGGTAACCGTTTTACAAGTTAATCGTTGGCAAGAAATTCTTGCGAAGAGTTTAAAACAAGGAGAAGCCCTTGGTTTAAGTGACAAATTTATTGCTGCCCTTCTTAATGCAATTCATGATGAATCAATAAGGCAGCAGACTTTGATTCAAGAGAAATGATATCAAATACTCCTTCAGCACCCTATTATGCAGTAATTTTTACCTCGACGCTCAATTCTGATCATGAAGGATATGAAGAAACCGCTGAAAGGATGGTTGAATTAGCTCATAAAGAAACTGGGTTCTTAGGCCTAGAAACAGCGAGAGATAAGGTTGGTATTACTGTATCGTATTGGAAAGATCTTGATTCAATAAAAGCATGGAAAGCAAATCTAGAACATGCTAAGGCCATTGGAAGAGGAAAAGCTGAATGGTATACTTCTTTTAAGGTAAGGATTGCAAAAGTAGAAAGAGATTATTAGCCACTATGCTATTTCTCTTGCTGTTCAACAGCATAAGCAATCATACTTTCAAAAACATTCTTCCACCCTTCCCATTCCATCTCGTCGCTTAAACTTTCATTATGCCACAAACTAATGAAGGTCCCTTCTACATGTTTCACTTCATCTATAATCTTCTTTATCTCAATAATTGACTGTTCAATTGGCAACTTAAGATAATACTTCAAGGTTGATTCCATTAATTGAAAAGGAAAGACCGTGAGTTTACATTCCACTTCTTCATCAAGATCGTAAAATGGGTATGGAGTACATGTTCCTGCCCTAAACCCTAACTCATTAGCAAAACCCATGGTATAATCTTCTTGAATATCCTCCTCAATTAAATTTCTATACGTTTCTGGTAATCTTAACTTTAAAAAATGTTGTCTGCTCTTTTTAACTTCCCTCTTTACAATGCGTTCTAATCTCTTAATCTCTTTTCTTAATTGACCCAATTTGTTGTTAGATCCAAAAGAGGGGTGGATCCCTATTTTTGAATAATCTGCAATAGATCTCACCAAAGACTGAAAGGTTCTATTTTCATGAGATAGGTTTTTATCATTTAAGCCATAATCTCCCAATAGAAAAAAATAAATTGGATCTAATCCGTATTTTTTCTGAATGTTCAGTTGATAGTTATAGGTATCAAAAGGATCCTTTCTACTTCTACTTAGAACTCTTATCTGAGTGATTAAACTTTTAAAATCTAACTTAGATACTGACCTTAGAATGCTTCCTACCGTTCTTAGAAACCCTTTTTCTTTGTAAGCAAATGCATTATCAATATCTACTGTAGGAATATATTTAAATTTTCGTTTTGGAAATTCGAGTTCAGGGAACTCTCTTTTTAAAATTAATTGAAGTTGAGATACCCAACGATCAACCACAGCCACATGCAAAAAGTTATATTTCTTTGACACACTTTCTTTTGAAGTAAATCGATCATATTGATCTCTTAAGTGTGGCAAATACTCTTCATACCTGCTGATCATATAAAATATTGCTGAGAAAGGGTCATATGGTAAGGCTGAACTTTGACTAACAGGGAATAGAGTGGTTATACCTTCATATTCTCCAATTGAAATATTCTGTTCATTAATTCCTCTTTCTTCCAGTAAGCCATAAGCCGATATGTGTACCTTCCCTTCTATTTGTCTAGAAGAATAAGAAAATTTTGGCCCTTGGTAGTCAGAATATTCTTCACTATTTGTAGATAACTCAAAATCATTAAATTGCAGATAAGTTCGAAAAACCGTTTTAATTGCATAGCGATTTCTCGAGGTAACTTTAGGCAAATAGATTAACAACTTCATAGAATAGTTTCATCCGAAAAACTAAAATAGTTGTTATTGCCCACAATTAGGTGATCTACTATAGAAATATCTAAATGTTTTCCCGCTTCAGTTAATTTTTTAGTTAAGTTGATATCTTCTTTACTTGCCTGCAGTCTTCCTGAAGGATGATTGTGGCATAAAATAATTGAAGAAGCTAGCTTCTCTATCGCTGCCCTAAAAATTAGCTTAGCATCAGCTACTGTGCCACTAACTCCTCCTTTACTTATATTTATTTTATCTATCACATTATTCGATCGATTCAATAAAATAATCCAAAACTCCTCGTGTTCCAAGTCCAATAAATTATCACTTATTACTTCAAACGCTTTTTGACTACAATCTATTACCTCTTTCTCTGAAGTTTTAGTAGTCTTTCTTCTTCTTCCTAATTCTAGTGCCGCTGCGATAGTAATTGCTTTAGCTTCACCAATTCCTTTAAACTTCACTAGGTTTTGGACATTTAGCCTTCCCAATTGATCCAAATCATTATTGACTGAATTCAAAATTCCTTTTGATAATTCAACTGCTGACTCCTCTCTATTTCCAGAACCAATCAAAATAGCAATTAGCTCCGCATTAGTGAGGCTCTGTTTTCCCTTTTTTGCAAATTTCTCCCTGGGACGATCTTCTTTAGCCCAAGCTTTTATTTTCATATGCCTGTAAATCAAAAGGTTAAATTTAGGAAATGAAACTCAATTGTCAAATCAATCTTTATTCCTCTATTTTTGGGATAATAATACTAAAATGAGTTTTACTTCAAAGTATACCAAGCTTTTCCGTTACCTCCTCCCTACTCCATTTACAATTGCTATAGTTTTAAGTGTAATTGCCTTTACCACTGCTTTCCTTTTTACAAAAGAAGAAGGCATAGAGCCTGCCTCATATGCAATAAGTTTGCTCTCTTTTTGGGAAAAAGGCCTTTGGAACAATGCCCTTTTAGTCTTTGCTATGCAGATGATGTTGATGTTGGTCCTAGGTCATGTATTGGCACTAACTCCTATTGTTGATCGCCTATTAAATTCCATTGTTAAATATGCTAACTCTACTGCTAAAGCAGCCTTCTTAGTCAGCTTCTTTACTATCCTGGTAGCACTCTTCAATTGGGGGTTAGGTTTAATTTTTGGTGCCATCTTTTCACGTAAGGTTGGAGAATACGCTGCTAAAAACAACATGACTTTAAATTATCCATTGATTGGGGCAGCCGGTTATTCTGGTTTAATGGTATGGCATGGTGGAATAAGTGGCTCTTCCTTAACGAAGGTTGCTGAAAAAGGTCACCTACACCAAATGATGAGTGGCCTGCTCCCTGAAAGCCAATTAAATTCATTACCTAATCAGATTAGTTTTTCAGATACAGTATTCTCCCCAATGAACCTAAGTTGTATCATCTTACTTTTAATTGTAATTCCTACTTTTATGTACTGGCTAGGAAAAAAATCCAGCGACATAAATTTCTCCTTAAGCTCAATTCAAGAAGACAAACTAACCAGGCCTACTAATCTAGTAGGGGCTGAAAGATTAGATTATTCAGTCTTCTTTTCAAGGGCTATTGGACTAATAATTCTCTTCTATGCTTTCTATAAAGCCTTCCTTTCAACTCAGCATATAAATTTAAACTTCATCACACCAAATTTTATTAATCTCTCATTATTGGGTTTGGGAGTTTTCTTACACCAAAATTTTTCTCAGTTTCTTAAAGCAGTTGATAATGCAATTACTGGTGCTGCAGGAATATTAATCCAATTCCCTCTTTACTTTGGAATAATGGGAATCATGAAAGAATCAGGAATGGTATCCCAATTAGCAGATTTTTTTGTCAGTATTTCTTCGCCTACCTCATTCCCTATTTATACTTTAATAAGTGCTGGGTTAGTAAACATTTTTGTTCCAAGTGGCGGTGGGCAATGGGCTATTCAGGGGCCTATTATCATTCAAGCAACGATTGAGCTAGGAACTTCTCTCCCTAAAAATATTATGGCTTTGGCATATGGTGATCAGCTTACAAATATGCTCCAACCCTTTTGGGCACTTCCCTTACTAGGAATAACAGGTCTTAAGGCTAAGGAAATCTTGCCTTATACCCTGTTATTAATGGGTATAGGGATTATTATTTATACAGGTGTATTGTTAGCTTTTTAAGTTGAAACAGTTCGTTTAGTATCGAATGCATCTCTTAAACCATTGCCTAATAATACAAATGAAAGTACCAATAGAAAGATTGCAATCCCTGGAAAAATTGCTAAATAAGTATCGCCTGTAATAATGTATCCTTTGTGTTCACTAATCATTTTTCCCCATGTTGCTTGTGGAGGTTGAGCCCCTAAACCAAAAAAACTTAGACCAGCCTCAATTAATATAGCTGCAGCAAAATTAGCCGCAGAAATAACAATAATAGGCCCTGTTGCATTTGGTAAAACATGCTGCCAAATCACTTTAAAATCTTTAAAACCTAGTGCTTTTCCAGCTTCTACAAATTCCATTTCTCTTAAGCTCATAACCTGCCCTCTAACTACTCTAGCCACTTCAACCCACATGGTTAATCCAACCGCAACAAAAACTTGCCAAAACCCTTTGCCTAAAGCTAATGTGATAGATATTGCCAATAACAAGGTTGGAATTGACCAAACTACATTGATGAACCACATTAAAAAATCATCTACCTTCCCTTTAAAGAAACCTGCCATCGCTCCAAGGCTAATTCCAATTATCAATGAGATTAAAATTGCTATAAATCCCACAGTAAAAGAGATCCAAGTTCCTGCCATTAACCTGCTTAACATATCTCTTCCGTATCGATCGGTTCCCAACCAAAATGTTCTATTAAGCAATAACTCTTCATTAATTATGTCTTCAGAGATGTTATCAAGACCTAAGTCCTCCTTCTCAAACTGAATAATCTCTCCCATATTAGGCTCGCTTCCAGTATACTTTTCAATGATTATATTATTGTCCTCAAGCTTAACGTTATAAATGGGTATAAGGGAATATGTAGGAACCTTTCCAAAAATCCAATTGTTAAATACTGATGCCTCCTCTTGTAAATTACCCCCCCTTGGAACTTTAAAAAATAGCATCTCAAATCCAGGCTTCTTCCTTGATAATTCTAGATGTTGATCATTCGCTTTTGGGCTATCATCAACCCTTATTAGAGGGCCTAATACTGCTATCAAAAAGAAAAACACAATGATACTGAGGCCAGACAAAGCTGTTTTATTTCCTATCAGCTTTTTCCAAGCAATTTGTGAAGGAGATAAGTTAGCGCTGAAATTATTACTCATTAAAGTCTAAGTTTTTCTTCCCTTCCATTTGGGTTTATAAAGTAAAGATAGCAAAGCAAAAATTATGAAATAGAACGGATACAATAATGATAAGAATAGTGCATTTATAGTAATCAATTTTAGCCCAATCCATTTTCTTGCAGACAAAAGCAAACCCAAGTCTAAGCTGAATTTGATTATAAAAAGTAATCCCAGTATAATCCAATTACACCTAAAAAAGTGAAGTAAAATTATGCTATTCATCAAAGTAATTACTGCTCCTGTTAGTAAACTATCTCTATCCCGATAAAGTCTACTTTTTTTTGCCCATCTAGTTCTCTGATTTAGAAAATCAGATACTCCAGTTATTGCACTCGTTTGAACTAATGCTTTCTCAGAAGTAACAAAGTTTATCTTAGCATTATCTATGCTATTTTTTAATTCATGAAGAAAAAAAACATCATCTCCTGAGAGTTCTTTTTTATTTCTCTCATATGGATTTAACTGCTCAAAGACACTCTTTTTAAAGCCTAAGTTCGCTCCATTGCATATGAGGGGTCTTTCTATACCAGCTGACCCAGAAGTGACTGAGATTATAGATGCAAATTCAATACTCTGAAATGATATTCCTCCTCCTTTTATAAAAACAGGGCCTATGATAAAATCTGCATCATTTGTTTGATAAGATTCAACCATTGTAGTTAGCCAACTGACCTTCATCCTGCAATCAGCATCAGTAGTTAGAATCAAATCTCCTTTTGCTTCAGCAATTCCTCTTTTAATTGCTTCTTTTTTCCCTTGATTTAATTTCAATTGATGCAAAAAGAATAACCTTTTAGTTAAAAGGATCAATTCTTTCATTAATTCAACGCTTCCATCTTCCGAATGGTCATCAACAAATAATACTTCATATCTATCCTCAGGGTAATCTTGACACTTTAAGGCTTCTAACAAAGTAGTCAAGTTATCTTTTTCATTTCGAAAAGGAACAATTATAGAAACAAACGGAACATTATTTAGCTTGTTAGTATCAATTCTAAGCAATTTTTGATTTCCTCTGATTAGGCCAATAATTAGGATCAGATAAATTAGCAAACAGCAAGAAGTTATGATTATCATAGGGCATTCTTTTTATTCAAGACCTTCTTAAAATTGAGCCCTTTAAGACTTATTATACCAAAAACTGCAGGTATAAAAAGATTAATTATCCATAAAAGGACTGAGCTAATTAGTCCAAAGAAACCATCAAATCCAATCATCTCAATTATTAGAAAGGCAAACGATGTCCTAACAGGCAAACTACTCAACCAAGCTGTAGGTACTACTGTTGCACTTAAGTAAATAAGGCAAACAGCCATAAATAATTGCCAGAATCCAGCCGAAGGAATAAGGATAAACAATAATAGAAAGAATTGTAATCCAAAAACTACATATCTAAGTATACTAAATAACAATACATTCAAGCGTTCCAACTTAGTAATATCAAACTCATTTAGAGTATGATCTTTTGCAAACTTTTGTCCAACAAAATTGTATACTAATTTTAGTGAGTTGCTTCTAAAATAAATATATAAAAACATCATAACAGCTATCATACTCACAATTAATAATAGCTCCTTTTGAATCTTAATATTTGATGCTATTTCATCTCTAAAAAAAATTATAGCTATCATACCAAAAAACAGTGTTGCCATAGTTTGCGATAAAGAACAAACACTATTTACATACAATGCTTTAGGTCTATTCTCCTTTCTAATAAACAATAATCTTCCCCCCACTTCTCCTATTCTATTTGGAGTTAATAATCCTATAAATATTCCTGAAAGAATTGACTGTATTGCTTGAAAGTATGAAAGGCTCTGAAATTTATTGGTTAACCGTTTCCATTTCATCATTTCAATTCCCCAATTCAAAGGCATCAAGAGAAATACTAAAATCAATAATTCTATATTGATTTGAAAAGGAATTAATAAACTGTTAAAGTTTACGGTTTCTATCTTACCTTTCAAAATATAGAAAAGATAAATAGTTGCCACTATAGCAATTATTACTACAGAAAAGAGTCTTAATATTTTAAATAGTTTTGTCTGATTCAATGGAACGTAAAATTGCACAATCTGAAAAGATTATTCTAGGTATTGATCCAGGTACGAATGTAATGGGTTATGGCATAATTACAGTAAAAAATCGAGAGATAAGTTTATTAGCAATGGGAGCAATCCATTTAACAAAATATGGAGACCATGCCATTCGCCTAAAAAAAATATTCGAGAAGACACTACACCTGATTGATGAATATAAAGTTGATGAATGTGCCTTAGAAGCTCCTTTTTATGGAAAAAATGTTCAATCTATGCTAAAGTTGGGAAGGGCCCAAGGAGTATCTATGGCTGCTGCTTTGATAAGAGATGTTCCTGTCAGTGAGTATTTACCAAAAAAGGTAAAAAAAGCCATAACTGGAAAAGGTGCTGCATCTAAAGAGCAGGTAGGGGCAATGCTTAAAACTATAGTGCCATTTAAAGAAACTCCGAAATACCTTGATGCTACAGATGGTCTAGCAGTTGCTGTTTGCCATCACTTCCAAGGAAATGCAATCCAAAGCCAAAAATCATATTCTAACTGGGATTCTTTTTTAAAAAACAATCCTAACAGAAAAGCATAATTAGCCGTTGATCTTAGCTGCAACCCTAGCCAACTCTTCTTGAGATAGGTTTAACTTTGGTTGTGCAAAATTGATATCTGAAACTGAATTAATGGGTACTAGATGAATGTGAGCATGGGCTACTTCTAAACCAATAACTGCTATCCCAATTCTTTTGCATTCAATTGCTTTCTCAACTTTTAGAGCCACTGATTTAGCAAACTCCCAAAGTTTCATATATTCTTCATCTCCCATATCAAAAATATAATCTGTCTCTTTCTTTGGAATCACAAGTGTATGCCCTTCTGCTAATGGGTTTATATCCAAAAATGCTAAGAAATCAGAACTTTCTTGGATTATATGAGCTGGAATTTCTCCTGAAACAATTTTGCTAAAAAGACTGGACATTATCTGCTAATTTCTATTACTTCAAATTTCATTAGTCCTGAAGGCACTTGGACTTCGGCAAACTCTCCAACTTTTTTCCCTAATAAGCCCTTTGCAATTGGAGATTCAACTGAAATGCGTTTTTCTTTCATATTAGCCTCTTTCTCAGACACAATCGTGTATTGCATCTCAGCACCATTATTGGTATTCTTTATTTTAACTTTTGACAATATTAAAACCTTAGTAGTATCTAATTCTGACTCATCAACTACCCTAGCATTTGATATAAGGGTCTCTAGCTTACTTATCTTTAGTTCAAGTAACCCTTGAGCTTCTTTTGCTGCATCATACTCGGCGTTTTCAGATAGATCTCCTTTATCTCTAGCTTCCGCTATTTGTTGCGAAATAGATGGTCTTTCTACTGTTCTTAATTGCTTGAGCTCATCTTTTAGTTTTTGCAATCCTTCTTCTGTAAAATAGCTAACCTGAGACATAATATATAGCTTAATGTGTAATGGTGTAAAATTCAAAAAAGAGAACCCGATTGCTCAGATTCTCTTTTTCAAAGATATGAATAATGTTCTTTAGAAGCTCAATCTAATGCCAATTGCATTACTTCCATTAAATGTTCTGGTAACTCTATAAGAGTAATCTATGCCAAATCTAGAACCAGATTCTCCTACTGGAACCTCTACTGTGGCTCCAAAGGTAGGTCCTACAGAGGTAGTTCTTGATTGTACATCATCTTGTGTATCATCTTCAAAAACGTACCCTACTCTAGCCATAAATCTTTCTTGGAAAGCATATTCTGCTCCTATTCTAATCTGATCATTTGTAAATGAATTTGAAGTAAATGTCCCACTTCCTGTTATTCTGTGATCTGCCATATACTTCCCTTCTTCTACCTCTTCTACTTCAGTTAAGAAAAAATCGTACGACAATCCAATATTTATAAGGGATGGTAATTCAAATTCATTACTTCTTTGTTCTAGGGTTAATGATTTATCAGAGTTTTGGATATCAACTCTATTTGCTAAACCATTTCCTGAGTATCTCATTGTTGGTCCAACATTTCTTAGGGTAATTCCAAATCTGAAGGCATCATTTTTTCCAGTAGTATAGTTTACACCTGCATCAATTCCAATACCAGTAGCATTAACATCAGCAGTCGCTTCTGTGATTAAACGTACTACTAATCCTCCACTAATACTGTTAGAAAATTGTTTTGAATAAGCAACACCAATATTGAGGTAATTTGGATCAAATGTTCCTACACCTCCATCTGGAAGATCAACAGTAGTTACATCAAAATCTCCAAAATCAACTGAAGTAAAGGTAATTCCCAACGCTCCAGTTTCACCCATTTTTTGAGCAAATCCAAAATTAAAGATGTTAATATCTGTTCCTGATAACCAGCTTGTATATGAGCCATTTAATTCAGTCTGTCCAATAAAAGACAGGCCAGCTACATTTAAATTCATAGCTTCTAGGCCTCTTGCACTTGCCGTGTTACTTCCTCCAAGACCTGAACTTCTAGCCCAAGGATTGATTAATAGTTGGGAAGCTCCTGCTTCACCTGCTCTGTCTTCATTTCCAGCAAACAATCCTATTGAAAGTAAAACTAAAGAGACAACCGCTATAATATTCAATTTTTTCATATCTATTTTTTAGAAATTGTTCAAATCAACTGGTCTAACTACTCCAAACCATTTTAAGATTTTTTCCCCTACACCAGGTACTTCTATATGAATTAAATAAACCCCACTGGATATTGGAATACCTACCTGATTTTTAAGGTTCCAATCCAAGTAATTAAGAGGATCTGATTTATTATATCTTCTAATTAGAGTCCCATTCGTATTGTAAATAGTAATCGTACAATTTTCTGGTAGATTGGTAAACTTCACCGTATTATCAAGCTGAGAAGCTTCATATTCACTTATTGCATAATAAGGATTTGGCACTACATTTAATTGTTCTAACGCATCTTTAAGTGTAGCCTTGGCGTTTTTTACTACTCCTAATCCTTCTGTGCTAAATTTATATACTGGTTTTCCATCATTATCTAGATTAGCATCAATATTTGACTCTTGAACGCCAAATGGAGCACTTACATTTACATCTATTCGAACATCAGTTGAAAGAAAACCATTATTTGGTAATGGATTTAACAATGGTGCTGCAACCCAACTACATGAACCCCATGCATATTGCTTAGGTGTTGGATTAGTAATTAAAGAGTTTTTAAACTTTAAATGGTTTATTAAGCTCTGTCCAGCATCATATTCAGGCATGAAAAATTCAAATGTGCCAACTCTACGGTCAGTAAATGTAAATTCATCTTTTTCACTTTCTAAGGTTTTTCTAAAGATATAAATGAAATGTTTCCCTCCCCATATAAAATTAGCTGTCCCAGCTCCTTGAATTAATGTAGAATTAGGGTTCCACTGCATATCATTCCCATTATTAATTGGGTATCTGCTATCTTCACCAAAAGCCATGTTCATTCTTTCTCCGGTTTCCTTATTCAATACATAACCTGGAAACCAACCCATACCAACAGAACTAATGTATGCCGGGCTATTCGGATCATTTGATTTAACTTGTGAATCAACTGAGTCTATGTTAGCAAAATTTCCACCAGAGGTATCTACTGAATTTCCATTCTTATCAACAGATAATTTTCTCTTATATGAGTTCTTTAAATCTGGATCTGCTTCACTCGTTTCTATTACTGGACATCTAGTCCAGTTTGATTGATCACTGGTGATAACAAGAATAAAAGAATTCAGCTTATCTAATGTACTCATATCAACATCTGCCTTAGAGTTCGCTGGGGCATTAGCCCCTAATTGATTTCCTAAAGTGTATATATAACGAGTCAAATGATAGGGTGCAATTGTTTTTTCGGCTATAGATTCATAATCATCTTCTGGATCTGGAAATCCTACTCCATCAGGGTTCATATTATCATTATATACTGCTCTACATGCTGGATCAGTAGGATCAATACAATCTAGAATCTGCCCTTGAGAAAATGTTCCAGAAACAATCCAGTTATCAGGAGTCTCAGTATCAACATCAGGAATTCCCACTAACCATTGATTATTTTCATCTTCAAAAGTAATTGAAGAAGAAATAAATCCATTGTTTGATTCTGGTATATTTTGACCTGGTCTTACTCCATTAGCAATACTTATGCTTAATCCCCAATTTGGGTTCAACAACAATTGTTCGCTTTCAATTTCTATAACTTTTTCAGAATAAACTGTATCATCTTCTGTACCTCCATCTAACCATATTTTCCATTCTGCTGTATCTGTAACAACAGCACTATCCCCTGCTATAAGCTCATCTAATATTTGTAAATAGAAAGTTCCGTCAATAGTATTTAAAGGATCAATCACTTTAATTTCAAATGGACCTTGTCCTCTAGCATAATCAATTTCTCCAATTAATGCATTTGGGTCTTCCCATGTTTTTAGTTGCAAAATTCTATCTATACTCTCTTGTGATGGAAGTAGTGCTCTTCCTCCATTACCAAAACCTTGTAATCTTGTAATTTGTATTTGATCACCATAAGATGAATTTACAACGGTTCCTCCTTTCTCAAATAAAGGATCATGTGGCACGCCAATAAATGGTCTTATTGCTCCACCAGTAGCAGATCTTCTACTTGAAATATATGGTGCTGTTTGACCATCTGAAGCTGGAGCAAATGGATTTGATTGATCTGGAGCTAAGTCTTGAGCATAAGGTTTAAACTCATTGTGACCATATGCAATTGCCAAATAATAATACGTTTTATAGTTAACCAATTTACTCCCACCAGTAGCATATAAATCTTCTGTAACAGAAAAACTTCTCTGTATTCCCTGATTCGCAGCTGTTACTCTCTTAACTGGAATATTGGCATTTAAGCTTTCATCAAATGTGAAATTTATTAGGTCTGCAACTCCATCTTTAACATCACATTGAAATACTAACCTCGCTTTATCTAAGTCTCCAATATCATTTACAGATATACCTGGTCCTGCCAATTGATATACCTGATATCCTTGAAATCTATAATTGTTATCATAAAAAGTCCCTTGATCTCTTAAAAATAACGGTGTTACAATGTCTGGATCATCCTCAATGTATGGATCTCCTCTTTCTTCCCCATTATTTGAGGTAAGAGGATTAGAAATATAAAATACAAGTTCTTGATCTAACTCTTGAATTTCTACATCTGGTGCATCAGGCCCATTTAATACCTGAAAACAATTGTCGAATAAAGCTTGAGCTTTATCATCAGCTTGAAAAAGCTTTTCAACAGATGCTAGCCTACCTCCAGACTCTGCTTGAGCAAAAACTACACCAACAGTAATGTCATTTACATTACCAGGCTCCAAAGTAAATGGTCCTGCAGATTGCAAAAATCTTCTATCTCCAATATTATTTGGACGTGCTCCAACACCAGGAACATCTTCTGACCAATCAAAGTTAGGACTAGGAACTATACCACTTGTCCCCCAATGCATAGGATCACTTTCTCCAGGAAACATAAAATCAGTAGGTAAGTTCTGAACTCCATCGTTAAACCCATTTCCTCCAAAAAGCATTCTTCTACCGTTTTTCCATATTCCTCTCATGTAGTTGTAATAATGAACTGCTAAATCAGGATCTCCATTATTCCCTGTACCTCCATTATAATATACAAACCTTCTCATTCCAAATCGCTCATTGTCTTGAATAGAATCTGGAAATAAATCAGTAGTATCTCTATACCCTAATCCATTCAATGCCTGATTTGGTCCTATACCAACTAAGTTATTGATCCCATCAGCATCTTGATAAGGGCCCTCAAAAAAGTCAATCCCAATTGCAGCTGGTGTAGTACCATAACCGGTAACACCTCTAAAATCTTCATCAACCTCATCTCCATTGTAACAGAAACCTAATCCTCGATTTACATCACATCCTACATAATCATCAAAAGGATTCCCTAAATCAGGATCAACATAACTTGCAAAGTAAGTATCTGTCAAGGTAAATGTAGATCTGTTAATTAATTCAAAGTTGTAAAAGGTCATATCATTTACAGCATCATTTGTAGCAAAAGCAAATGCTTGACCATGAATTTCCATACCAATTGATGGTGCATTGGTTTCAGTATGTAGATTCCCTCTATCATTAAAAACCCACCAATAAGTTTTGTCTCCAAATAATGGTCTAGTACTACTTTCTGATCTATCTTTCCGCTCAGCTCTGCAATCAATATCTCCAACCAAGTCATAAAAAGGATAATCTCCATCGTCAGAGTCATACCCAGCATCTCCTCCAACATCTCTATAAGGAGCTAAATTAAAATCCTGACCTCTTGATGCATCTCCATTTCCTGGCCATTCTTTAATAGAAACGGGAACCAGATAATCAGGAAATTCTTCCGATGCTGTACCCTCGGCAACTGCCGCCTGATAAGCAACAAAATCTGCTACTTCTTGTCTCGATATCTCATAAAATCTATCATATTTCTGACAATCTTGTGGGTCTAAATCATTCCTAGCAGTATCTAAAGGTCCAGACCAAAAATCTACTCCTCTTCCAAATAAACTGGCTGCTGCTTTCAATTGACCATTTACGTCAGTTCCCGCTAACCATAATCCTCCTGCAAAAAGGGCAAAACTTCCTGAGCCAACTGGAACTTCATAATCTGCTCTACTATTTGCTCTGTCTTGCCACCATAAACCACCAGCTTCAACTCTAGTTTTTGCATTATTAAATTCAATAAATACAAATTTCTCAGCTGCTGTACATCCTGCTGCTAAAACAGGTAGGTTCTGATCTTTTTTCTTTTCTTCTTTTCCTTCTTCAGGCCCTCTAGCATTTAATAACAAAGGAGTTGCTAGAATAACAATAAGGGCATATTTTAATTTTCTCATAATATCTTAGATAATATTCTAAATTCTTTACTAAAAGCTTAATTGGGCACCAAGTCTAATTCTTCTTGGTAATTCATAGTTAAATGGATTGTCTAACCTAAACCCATATTGATCTCTAAATGCTTGTTCACTTTGTTGCTGTCTAATCTGATCTTGAAATAAAGGTGAACTCAAATAACCATCATCATCTGGGTTTCCTGTAAACCCATACACAAACTGCACATTTTGTTTATCCAAAACATTAAGAACTTGCAGATAAACATTCAACACTGATTGTTTCTTTCCTTCTTTCCACGCTTCTTCATTTTCTGATTTACTTCCCCATCTAATATTAAATGTCTTGTCTATACGAGCATCCATTCTTAATGTCCATGGTAATCTAGATCCACTAATATCTCCCGTAACAGGTCCTTCAGCATTTCCTGGAGGAAGAACTTCTTGCTGTGTAGGTAACGACCTAGCAGTATATGGAGTTCCTGAACCTGCAATAAACACAATGTTTAAGCCCATATTTTCTAAGATATTCTTACCTCCAACTTTAGGCCCGTTGTATCTACTTCCACTAGCATATCTGTAATCGAAAGTAGTAACAATTTGATGTCTCTGATCATATGAATAAGGGAAAATAGACCTTAAGTTAGGCTCATCAGAATTCACAAGATTTAATGATGATGTTGAGCTAGAACCTGTTCCTTCAGCAAATTGAATTGTATAATTAACTTTCAAAGCAATATTCTTAGTTCTCCTCAAGTCATAATCTACTGTAAACCCTTTTACCGTTCCAAAATCTATATTATCATAAGTAACATAATCTTCAGGGTATGCTCCAACTAACTTTCTAACTTGAATTTCATCTCTCTGCTCTCTATAGAAAGAGGAGAGTGATAAAGCTGAACTATGAGTTAATTTTTGCTTAAATCCAATCTCATAACTTATTGTTTTCGTAGGCTTCAAATTAGGATTATTAATTCTCCTGCTATGACTTGTTATGTATATCAAATTAATTGGCTGTAATGCATTATTCCCACCAGGTCGTTGTGTTAAAATATCATAGTTAGCAAAGAAAGTCGCTTCATCAGAAATTGGGAAAGAAAATGAAATTCTTGGCATTAAGGTATATTGTGGCTCATAATCTTCAAAAGATTCAGTTCCCATATCCTCAGTAAGAGTTGTCTTTTGAGGATCTACAAGCCATGGAGAAATATTTGATCCTGACTGAAGAACAGTAGGGTCATTCAACTGTTCCCCTTGAGCATTGTAGAAAATATCCCCATCAGGATCTCTATAACCAACTATACTCTCTGCGGATGGGTTATCTATATCAGCTACATATACGATAAAGTCTTCTCCTATATTACTTGGCACATTTAATGTTCCATTAGCTTGAGTTCTAGCATAGGCAACATTTCTGGTAGGAAAGAAAGAGAATTGATCTTTTAACACAGGCTGATTTGCATCAAACCTATCCAGACGAACTCCAACTCTAAATACCAAATCATCAAATGAGAATTTATCTTCTAAATAACCTGCAATATAAATTGGTTGATAAGCGGGAATTGGTCTTGTTCTAGATCCAAGTTCATTTCTCTCATTAAAGAAGTCATCTAATGATGGTGAACTATTTAATTTTTTCCCTTGATAATTATATCCACTATACTGTAAATTAATACTATTCGCTGGGTTAATTAATTGATCAGCAGCAAAAAAGTTCATGTTATATAAACTAATATCATAAGAATCAAAGTCAACAAAGCCTGTTCCATTAGGATCAAACCCTAACGCTCTTCTCATATTATAAGCAAAATCTGCTATGTCTTCTCCTAGCTTTCTCTCAAAGGTTATTGTAGGATTAATTGGATCTGGATGATCATAAGTTACCGTTGTAGTTGATAGTGAAGAATCAATATCTAAGATGTGATTGTTTATTGTTCCCCTACCTAAATCCCATAAATCTCTTGGGTTAAGGCTATAAAAACGTTGAATTCTTTGTTCGTATTCAAATCCTAAAATAATAGCGTGATCACCTATATCTGCAGATCCTCTACCAGTTAATCTAATTTGATCATTTTCTGATTTAGAATATCCATTAGAAGGTGTTCCTGGTGCTACCCAAATGTTATAAATACTTCCATTTACACCACCACCATTAACAATTCCTCCATTTCCTTCAACCTCTACTCTAGTTGTGTACCTATCGTCTCCTTGTGGGTAGAATGAGTAAAAATTACTAGTATAATTTGCCAGTACTGGATTAATATCAGAAGGAGTAAAGTCAAATGAAATAGGTGCATCAAAACCAGTTAAAAAGTTTCCAAAATAATCCACTCCTGTACCTGGGATGTTATTACCTTGAGCGTCTTTTCTATATAGAGTTGCAAAATCAAGTGGGCCATAAGATCTACTAGTATTAGCTACAAACCTCCCAACATATCCATACTTGAAGAAGTCATCTTGATGGTTTCTATCCTGAGTTTCGTTATTACTTCTTGAAAAATCCGCTTGAATTGAGAAAAATGCATTTCTAACAGCTGAAGTACTTTCTTCTCCTTCTTTTAGCTCCTCATTTGCGAAACGCTGCGTATATCTACCCCATACCCTATAATCACTGAAAGTAGTTTCTGAATTATTTTCATAATTATATAATGAGTTATTTCTACTGTAATTATTTCTTTTTGAATAATTATAAGTCCCACCAACTGCTAAAGCACTTAGATCAGAAACCTTAATGTCAAACTTACCATTCAATACAAAGTTGGTGTTATCTGCATTTCTTTGGTAATCAATCTCTTCAAAATCTTCAGCAGTAAGTAACTCTGCTCTCTTTACTACAGATTGAGTTGGCACATCAAAAACATATGGATTTTGGCGTATTAACTCTTCTATATCATCTTTAGGTTTTCTTAAAGTAGTTCCTGCAGGTCTTGGGTTCAGTAAGTTTCTAATCTCCCCAGTTAATAAGAAACCTAGAGGTGCATCTTTAATATTTCCATCTTCATCTTTCTTAGTTATGATCGGTCCCCCTGCAGCAAAACCTAGGAGGTTATATCCAAAGTTATCAAGTCCAATAACATTCTCCCCTGATTTAAACCCAGAAGATAATACTTCCACACTACCAAAATATTCTTTAAAAGCTCCTCTAGTTGTAATTGTAGTTACACCTCCAGTTAAATCACCATATTGTGCTGAAAGACCACCTGTTTTTACAGAAACCTCTTCAATTGCTGTTTTAGGTAAACTTGTAGAACCTATTACTTTTACTCCATCAATAAAAGTTACAGATCCGCCTTGTCGTTGTCCCCTAACGTTAATACCACCACCACCATTATCTCTTGAAAAAACACCGTTTCCAGTTGTCTTTGCAATATCTGCTACAGAACGAACTGCCATCTTTTCAATCTCTTCTCTACTAGTTGTAGTTCCACTTGTAGTCTGATCTTTTTCAAATAATGGCTTTTTATATTCTATGATATCTACAGTCCCTAATTCTACTCCTTTAGAAAGTTTCAAACTCTGTTCTACAATCTTATCAGATTTAACAACTACACCAGATATTTTCTTGGTTTGAAAACCAACATAAGATATTTGAAGATCATAAGTTCCAGGAGGAACAGGCTTCAAAGTATACTTCCCATCAAAATCTGTACTTGTACCTAACACTTGCTCTGATCCATTCAATAGGGCAACATTGGCAAAAGGCACAGGCTCTCCATTGTCATCGAGAATTTTTCCTTTAACAGTACCTTGACCAACTTGGGCTGAAATTGAAAAAATACAGCCAAACGCTATTGTAAGCGTCAATAGTAACTTTCTTAGCATAATCGAAATTTTATGTTATCGTAACGTTGTAAACTACAGGGGCGTAAAAATAAACATTTAATAAAAAGAATAACAAATTTTAACACTGACTTAATCTAACAAGCTAACACGCTATTCTCTACCTCATATTTACCCTTAACTAAACCACCTTTTTATAAAGAACTCTCTTTTATTTTCATTATGTTTTTTAGCCTTTTTCCGGCTCTGTTTCATTCTCTTTTGCACCTTCTTCGTTTGTATATCGTGATGCCTTTGTTTTCGTGACTCCATCTCTTCTTTTGCCTCCTTCTTTTTGGATTCCTTCTGTTTATCTAATTGCTCTTGTCTTCTCTCAACTGTTTTTTCTACTCGTTTAGCAGATTGAGCATTTGCACTCATGCCCAAGACACTAATAAAAATTAAAATGATGCTTCTAAAAAATACTTTTTTCATTTTTTATTGGTTTAGTGTAGTAATATTGCAGTCTACAGCCAAATAATTTTTAAAAAGATGACGAAAATACTCAAACGAAAACATACATTATGTCAGCTGTTTGTCATCTTATCTACTCTATTTTTAATCTCCTCTTGCAAAGACCAAGAAAACAATAATATTCCATTGGTGCAAGTAGATTTCATTATTAATATAGATGACCCAAGCTATCTCAATTTGAAAACGATAGGCGGATCTGTTGAGGTCAATGGGGGTTCAAGGGGAATTTTACTGTATCGTCTTTCGAATGAAACTATCAATGCCTTTGATAGACATTGTACGTTCCAACCTTCAAATACCTGTGCGATTATTTCTGCTAACCCAAATTCCATAACTGCAACTGATCATTGTTGTGGATCTGTTTTTTTGCTTGGAACTGGAGAGGTCTCTCAACCCCCAGCATCGGTCCCTCTAAAGCAATACAATACCTCTTTCGATGGAAAATCTCTTAGGGTCTTTAACTAAAAAATCCACCCCTAAGCTTAAGGGTGGATTTTTGATCTTTATTTATATTTAGATATTAGTATCTGTAATATTCTGGCTTATATGGCCCTTCTACAGTAACTCCAATGTATTCAGCTTGATCTGGTCTCAATTCTTCTAATTCAACACCAATCTTTGCTAAATGTAATTTAGCAACCTTTTCATCTAAATGTTTCGGCAAGGTATATACCTTATTTTCATAATTAGCACTGTTATTCCAAAGTTCAATTTGAGCCAATGTTTGGTTGGTAAAAGAATTTGACATTACAAATGAAGGATGTCCAGTTGCACAACCAAGGTTAACTAACCTTCCTTGAGCAAGTAGAAGAATATCCTTTCCATCTAAAGTATATTTATCAACCTGTGGCTTAATTTCTATTTTTGTTGCAGCTGAACTCTCTAAAAATGAAACATCAATTTCATTATCAAAATGACCAATGTTACAAACAATAACTTTGTCTTTCATTTTTCTGAAATGAGCTTCTGAAATAATATCTTTATTTCCAGTTGCTGTTACAACAATATCAACTTCCTCAACAGCATTTATCATTTTTTTAACTTCAAAGCCATCCATTGCTGCTTGCAATGCACAAATTGGATCAACTTCAGTAACAATAACTCTTGCTCCTGCACCTGCTAATGAAGCAGCAGAGCCTTTTCCTACATCACCATATCCAGCAACAACAGCAACCTTACCTGCCATCATTACATCAGTTGCTCTTCTTATTGAATCAACTAAAGATTCTTTGCAACCATACTTATTATCAAACTTTGACTTGGTAACTGAATCGTTTACATTAATAGCAGGCATTACTAGAGTGCCATTCTTTTCTCTTTCATACAACCTGTGAACTCCAGTTGTAGTTTCTTCAGATAATCCTTTGATTGCATCTACTAACTCAGGGAATTGATCAAATACCATATTGGTTAAATCTCCACCATCATCTAAGATCATATTTAATGGCTTGCGGTCTTCACCAAAAAACAAGGTTTGTTCAATACACCACTCAAACTCTTCTTCTGTCATTCCTTTCCAAGCGTAAACTGGAATTCCTGCAGCAGCTATTGCAGCAGCAGCCTGATCTTGAGTTGAAAAAATATTACAAGAAGACCAAGTAACATCAGCTCCTAATGCTACTAAAGTTTCGATTAAAACTGCCGTTTGAATAGTCATGTGCAAACAACCTGCAATTCTTGATCCTTTAAGTGGTTGTTCTGCGCCATATTCTTCTCTTAAAGACATCAAGCCTGGCATTTCTGCTTCTGCCAATTCAATTTCCTTTCTTCCCCATTCTGCTAAAGAAATGTCTTTAACTTTATAAGGTGTATATTCTACTGTTGTACTCATTATTAGTTTTTTTTATTTTTGGGATTGCAAATTTACCAAATTAATTAAGGCAAATCTTACCGTTATTACTTATGCCAGACTTTTCTCTTATTAGGGTTAGCCCATCTCACAAGGTGATATTCTCTAAGGTTAACTACAAAGAAGAGACTGAATTGTTTAATCAGCTAACTTCTGCTAAGGTTGATTTAAGCGAATTGTTTGATATAACTAATCAGAATCGAAAAATTGAATGGATGACTATACGTTCAATTCTGTTAGCAACACATTCAACAAGTGATGATATCGTTTATGATGAACACAGAAAACCTTACTTTAAAGAAAGCAATGCACACCTCTCAATTTCTCATTCAAGAGAGATGGTTGCTGTTTCAATAAATGCTAATACCATAACTGGAATTGACATCCAATATATTTCTGAAAAGATCATAAATATTGATAGAAAATTTCTCAACGAAAAAGAATTAGAAATAAGTTCTAAAACACCTCTCGAACTGAGTTATTATTGGTCAATAAAAGAAGCTTTATTTAAAGTTTATGGAAAAAAAGATGCTTTTTTAAAAAATAACATAGAAGTTACTGATATAAGATATTCAGATAAAGAAGGAGATGCAAAAGGCATCATACAATGTGGAGACCATTATTCAGAGCATCAATTAAAGCTAAGTAGACTTGACAATTATGTAATGGCTTATGTTGTGAATTCTTAATATTGCATCATAATTTACGCTTTGGAAAAAGGAATCTATAATCAAATTTTATCGAAAAAAAGGCTACATCAAAAGATGCTGGCTGTCTTAATAGATCCTGACAAGGCTGAAGAAAGTTCTCTCAAATCTATTTGCTCGATGGCTAATGAGTTACCGGCCAATTTCATTCTAATTGGAGGAAGTCTACTTACTGATGGAGATCTAGAACAGACCATTAGCATAGTGAAGACAAATACAAATCTTCCAATAATATTATTTCCTGGAAGCTCTTCTCAAATTTCTAATCAAGCTGACGGAATCCTCTTTCTTTCTCTACTTTCAAGCAGAAATCCTGAAATGTTAATTGGTCAACAAGTCGTCGCTGCCCCCTATTTGAAAAAAACTTCATTAGAGGTAATTTCAACTGCATACTTATTAGTTGATTCTGGAATTCAAACTACAGCATCATATATGAGTAATTCAAATCCTATTCCTGCCAACAAAACTGAAATTGCTGCTAGCACTGCATTAGCCGGAGAATATTTAGGCATGAACCTCATATATATGGATGGAGGTAGTGGTGCTCTCAACCCAATCTCTGCTGAAATGATAAAAAAGACAAGAAGTTATACCTCTATCCCAATCATTATTGGTGGAGGATTAAATTCTATTGAAAAAGTAAAGACTGCTTATGAAAGTGGTGCCGATATGGTTGTTATAGGTAATGCATTGGAGTCTAAGCCTAATTTTCTTAAAGAGCTTATCCCTTTACTACAATCTTTCAATAACTAAGCTAATTCATGGAATCATTAATTGATTCAATCTTTCAAGAAGGTCAAGCTTATGGGTCGCTTGAAATAATAGCAGTAATTACAGCTATTATCTATGTTATACTAGCTGCGAAAGCAAACAGGTGGTGCTTCCTATATGGGTTGATAAGTTCCCTAATTTATATTTATTTAGCCACAAGCTTAAAGTTCTACTTCGATACGGCTATAAATATGTATTATGTCTTCATGTCATTCTATGGCTGGCTCTCATGGTCAAAAGCTACTAAAAAAGACCCTCTAGCCATTATTTCTATGCCAAAAAAGCAATTAAGCTTGCTAATTACTTCTGCTGGTTTATTAACGATTTCTCTTGCTTATTTTGCAGACAAAATATCAGATGCTTCCTTACCATACATTGATGCCTTTACAACTGTTTTTGCCATCCTTGCCACATGGATGATAGTTAAACGACATGCTGAAAGTTGGTTGATTTGGATAGTTGTAGATTCCATTGCTGCAGCTATGTACTTTTATAAAGGTCTATTTCTTACTTCTCTACTATTTATCTTTTATACTGTAATTTCTATTTTAGGATATCAAAAATGGAAGAGACAGGTCGTATAGTTTATAAAATTGGTATTGTTGGCCCTGAAGCATCTGGGAAAACTTCCCTTGCTGAAAAATTATCTAATCATTTCTCTGAACCTTTTACTCCAGAATTTGCTAGGGAATACTTAGAAAATCAAGATGGCTCTTACGTACAGTCTGAATTAGATTTTATTGCTGGACAACAATTATTATTGGAAGAAAAAGCGGTTAGTAAAGCAAAGAAAATGTTATTCTGTGATACTACTCCATTAGTTGTTAAAGTATGGTCAAACTATAAATATGGCAACTGCTCAAGGTCAATCCTAGACACAGTAGACAAATCATCTTATGACCTCTATTTACTATTGAGCCCCGATATAGAATACCAAGATGATCCTTTAAGAGAAAATCCTAGTATTAAAGACCGTCTCGAATTATTTAAAATCTATGAGCAAGAACTTCTTAATGCTCAAAAAAAATATTTTATAGTTGAAGGATTTGGTGATGATCGATTTAAAAATGCATTGAGAATTTTGAATTCAAACTTTTCTTTTTAAGTTTGCCTTGTCTCTTTTGGGGTGCCTTTTCTAAACTTAGGTTTAGATTAAACAAAGGCTGAGATTATACCCGTTGAACCTGATGCCGATAATGCGGTCGAAGGGAATTGTCAGTCTTATCTAGGTAAGCTGTTTTGGTTGCAATTATTTATTAAGGAAAATCACCCCAAGTTTTTCTATAATTCAATTTATTGAAATGAAAAAGCTTGTATTCGCACTATTAATTATTTCTCCTATTCTTTCCTTTGCTCAATATAGACTAGACGGAAAGATTTTTGACAAAAAAAGCAACGAACCTCTTATTGGCGCTACCCTACTAGTAGAAAATAGCTTTAATGCTGCCTTCACAGAAGCTGATGGATCATTCAGAATGAGTAGAATCAATCAAGAAAAAATAAGTTTAATTGTATCTTTTATTGGCTATCATACCGACACCATAGCAATTGAACTTTCTAAAGATGAAGATATTGTTATTTATCTTGAACCAAGGTCTTACCAAAGTGACGAAATAATTATTTCTTCCACAAGAGTAAGTGAGAATGCTCCGGCTACAGCTACTAATATCACTAAAGAAGAGATTGAATCCAACAACTTAGGACAAGATCTGCCTTTCTTACTTCAACAGACGCCTTCTGTAGTTACAACTTCAGATGCTGGGACAGGAATTGGTTACACAGGTATAAGAATCCGAGGAAGTGATGCCAGTAGAATAAATGTAACTATCAATGGTGTTCCACTAAACGATGCAGAATCGCATGGCGTATTTTGGGTAAACATGCCAGACTTTGCTTCCTCGATCAACAGCATTCAAATCCAAAGAGGAATTGGCACTTCAACTAATGGTTCAGGAGCTTTTGGCGCCACTATTAATTTAGAAACCAACCCTTTAAACAAAAAATCTTATAGCGAAATTAATAACTCCTTTGGTTCTTTCAATAGCAGAAAACATACACTGAAATTCGGAAGTGGTTTGATTAATAATAAATTTGCTTTTGAAGGTCGCTTGTCTAATATTCAATCTGATGGATATATAGATAGGGCAAGTGCAGACCTCAGATCTTACTTCCTATCTGGTGCTTATTATGGCAAAAAGACGGTAATCAAAGCAATTACCTTTGGTGGAAAAGAAATAACGTATCAATCTTGGAATGGAACTCCTGAAGCAAGAATAACTGGAGATAGAGAAGGGATGCTGACTCATGCCTCTAATGAAGGCTACGAAGACTTCCAACTACAGAACCTTCTTAATACAGGAAGAACTTATAATTTTTACACTTATGAAAATCAGGTAGACAATTACAATCAAGATCACTATCAATTGCACATTACACATGAATTTTCGAGC